>Ga0081539_10001139_pt1 | contig 48246 bp, 36 predicted proteins | sample TabmetS4T2R2_FD_71023 | JGI IMG/M metagenome (GOLD analysis project Ga0081539, IMG submission 71023) | Tabebuia heterophylla rhizosphere microbial communities from the University of Puerto Rico - S4T2R2 | ecosystem: Host-associated > Plants > Roots > Rhizosphere ... | reverse complement strand
CGACGTTCGTTGCGTCGATCTGGTCCAGGGTCGAGTAGCGCTGCTCGAAGTAGGTGCCGCCGTACGTCAGCCAGTTGGCCGGCTCGCTTGCGGCGTTCCGAAGCCTTGCGTCGTCTATACGGCCGTATGACGCGGCCCCTGCCACCTGCGCGCCCAGCACGAGCGCTAGAACAAAGACCGTCCGGAACACGCGGCAACCCCCTCACCTGGCGTCGGAGGCCGCAAAGGTAGGCGCGTTTGGCCCGGCTACGCCAGCTTCACGAGCATCTTGCCCAAATTCGCGCCCTTGAAGAGATTCATCAGCGCCGTCGGTGCATTTTCGAGACCGACTTCGACCGTTTCCTGCCACTTGATGCGGCCGGAGGTGAGCCACTCGGTCATGTCGCGGAAGAAGGGCTGATTCTGGTCGGCATGGTCCAGCACGATGAAGCCCTCGAGCCGCAGCCGCCGCGGGACCATGACCGCCATATTGCGAACGCCCGCCGGTTGCTCGGCCGTGTCGTATTGGGAAATCGCGCCACAGAGCACGAAGCGAGCGAACGTTTTCGACATGGCGAGCGCCGCCTCGAGGTGCTCGGCGCCGACGTTGTCGAAGAACACGTCGATCCCATCGGGCGCCGCGCGCGCGAGCGCCTGCCGGATGCTCTTCTCGGCCTTGTAGTCGATGACTTCGTCGACGCCGATTTCCTTTAGCCACGCAACCTTCTCCGGACCGCCCGCGGAGCCGATCACCTTGTGCCCCTTGATCTTCGCGATCTGGCAGGCGACTTGCCCCACGGCGCCAGCCGCGCCGGACACGAACACGACGTCGTTGGGTCGTAGCGCTGCAATTTTCATCAAGCCGACGTAGGCGGTGAGCCCGGGCATGCCGGCGACGCCGAGAAACGTCTGCGGCGGGAGGCCGCGTGTTTCGAGCTTGCGCAGAGTGCTTGCAGGTGCGTTGAACACTTCGCGCCAGCCGAGGCCGCTTTGCACGAGATCGCCCTTCGCGAATTTCGGATCCCGGGACGCGATGACTTCGCCGACCGCTCCGCCGTCGAGGGGCTTGCCGACTTCGTACGGCGGCACGTAGCTCTTCACGTCGTTCATGCGCGGACGCATGTATGGATCCACCGACATCCAGTGATTGCGCACCTGGACTTCGCCGGCGCCCGGCTCGGGCACCTGGACCGTCGCGAGGTCGAAATTCGCTGCGCTCAGCGCACCGGTCGGGCGGCTCTTCAAACGGATTTCGCGTGATGGAACCATGGACGTATCGATCCCTGCTGTGTGAGGATTTCCGGGTGCGAGCATCGGTCGGCGCCATTCTTCTTGCAATCTTCGTGAGCGTGGCGTTGGTCGCGTGCTCGTCGCCGCCAGTTAGGAAGCCCAGTCCTCCGCGGCCGGCCCCCGTTTTGCAGCGTTACGCGCAGGTGGAGTGGTCCGCCCTGCCTGGCTGGAACAGCGACGCTCTGGAAGAAGCGTGGCCCGCGCTGCAGGCGAGCTGCCGCGCCCTGCGGTTCCGGACGGAATGGACTGAAGTCTGCACCGCTGCGCAGGCGCTCGTTGCACCGACCAACGCCATCGTCCGCGACTATTTCCGCACGTACTTCGATCCCTACCGGGTGCTGAACACCACGGGCTGGAATGGCAATCCGAACATGGGGCTGGTGACGGGGTACTACGAACCGTTGCTGTATGGCGACCGCACGGCTTCGTCGCGGTTCAATGCGCCGCTGTATGCCACGCCGGATGACCTGCTGATCGTCGATCTGGCGTCGCTGTATCCGGAGTTGAAGGGCAAGCGCGTTCGGGGGCGGCTCGAAGGCAATCGCGTAGTGCCCTATTACACGCGCGCCGAATTGCCGAGCGATCCCGGGATTCGTGGCAAGGAGATCGTGTGGATCGATGGGGCGCTCGATGCCTTCATGCTTCAGGTGCAGGGGTCGGGGCGGGTGCAGCTGCCGAGCGGCGAAACCATTCGTTTGCAGTATGCGGATCAGAACGGGCATCCGTTTCGTTCGATCGGGCGGTATCTCGTCGACAAGGGCGAGTTGACGCTCGAACAGGCGACGATGCCGGGGATTCGCGCGTGGCTCGCTGCGAATCCTGCGCGGCTGCAGGAAGTGTTGAACGCGAATCCGAGCGTGGTGTTCTTTACCGAGGCGCCGCTTGGCGATCCGTTGATCGGGCCGAGAGGGGCGCAGGGTGTGCCATTGACGGCTGGCCGATCCATCGCTGTGGATCCTGCATTCGTGCCGCTGGGTACGCCTGTGTTTCTCGCCACGACGTTTCCTGCAACGGACTTGCCTCTGCAGCGGCTCGTGATTGCGCAGGACACCGGCGGCGCCATCGCGGGCGCCGCGCGAGCCGATTTCTTCTGGGGCACAGGCCCATCGGCGTTCGAGCAGGCCGGCAAAATGCGACAAAATGGCGCCATGTGGCTGCTCTGGCCTAAAGGCAAACCGCTGCCGTCGAACTGAGCGCTCTTTCGTCCTATACCACTCCTGCGACCATCCCATACGTTCGCGGCATGAGCATCTATCTCTGCCATGAACGCCCAGACCTTCTGCACTTCGAAACCGAAATCGTCGACTCGCGTCCTGGCGCGGTCGTGCTGGCCAGGTCGGCATTGCATCCGGGCGGTGGCGGCCAGGTATCGGACCGTGCGCGCCTCATGCACCGTGACGGCGAAGCGCAAATCATCGACGTGTCACTCGAACGCGGCCGCTACTGGCACCTGCTCGATTCAAGCTTGGAGCTGCAAGGCGAAGTAGCCGTAAGCATCGACGCCGCGCATCGCCTGCGCGTCTCACAACTCCACACCAACACCCACATCCTCAACGCGCTGGTGTTCCAGCACTTCGAAGGCGCCCTGGTCACCGGTGCGCAAATCAACGCAGACGGCACCGCTCGAATGGACTTCGATCTCCCGGACGTCGACAACGATCGCCTGCGCGCGCTCGAGCCGGAGTTGAACGACGTGATCCGTCAGGGTCTGGAAATCCGCACGGTGTACGTTGGGCTCAACGAGGCGCGCAACACGCCAGGCCTGATTCGCAGCATGTCCGTCGCCCCGCCGCCAACACCCGACGGCCGGCTACGCGTCGTGGACATCGTGGGGCTGGACCGGCAGGCCTGTGGCGGCACACACCTCACGAACACGGCGGAATCGCCGCCTGTGCGTATCGCGAAGATCGAAAACAAGGGCCGGCGCAATCGCCGCATACGGCTCGCCCTCGCCTAGCGTTTTCAAGCGCCTCATCCGGCGCGCTCCTTGCTACGACTCCGCTTGCGGACGCCCGCCAGTGCGGGCGTTGAGGAGTGCGTGTCATGAGGCCTACCAAATCGAGATCATTCTTTACGCGTTTTGCGCAGTGGACGGCGCGAAGCTCCGGGCGACCGATGGCGTTCACGCTGGCCGTGAGCACGATCGTGGTTTGGGCTGTGACCGGGCCGCTGTTTGGATTCAGCGATACGTGGCAGCTCATCATCAACACCAGCACGACGATCGTGACGTTCCTGATGGTGTTCCTGATCCAGAACACGCAGAACCGGGACTCTGAAGCGATTCAGGTGAAGCTCGATGAGCTCATTCGCGTGACCAGTGGCGCGCACGTTGCGCTTCTCGGTCTCGAAGAGCTCGAAGACGACGAATTGGACGAGATTCGAGAGGAATATCGGGAATTGGCAAAGCGAGCCCGTGCTGCGATTCGTGCTGGCAAGAGCGACACGAATACACCGTCTATTCCGGCTCGTCGCAAACGATGAAGAGACGGGCTCCTGCGCGCCCCGGTACCGCCGTCGGCATGCGACTTCGATCGGCGCGCACCGAGGGCGTTGATAGATGCGATGCTTTGCATCGCGCTTGAATGCCCCACTAACGGACGCTCGCTGTTCCCGGCTGGACACACCGCCCGCCAAGCTTGTATATCGAGCGCGCGCCGGGCAACAACGGAAGGACCGTTCGATGAACGTACAACGCGTCGCAATCGCAGCCGCTGCACTCATCGGCACATCGCTCGCAGGCACACAGGCATCCATCGCGGCAGACGCCAACGCAGGCAAAACCGTCTTCCGCGCACAGTGCGCGCTGTGCCACAGCGCCGAGCCGAATGACAACGGCGGCGCGCAGGGCCCGAGTCTGAACGGTCTGCTCGGACGGCACGCAGCAGCCGCATCGAGCTTCACTTACACGAAGCCGATGCGCGATTCGAATCTGACGTGGGACGCGGCAACGCTCGACCGCTTCCTCGCATCACCAACGACAGTCGTGCCCGGCTCCGCGATGGTCATCGCGCTCCCGGAACAAGCCGACCGCGAAAACGTCATCGCCTATTTCCAGGCACTGAAAGACGGCACGTTCAAGGACGCACCACCACCGCGCTTCGGCCCGCCGCCGGGCATGCGCCCGCCCGCCAACGCCGGCCCGCCCAAAGGCGACGCCGACTGGAAGAAAGACGCCCCGGGCCGCATCCACAAGGTCGACGTTACGAATCTTCCGCCGCCGTTCGACACATCATCCGCAGTGAACTTTCCGCGCCTGGTCGACAAGCCAGCAGACGCAAAGCTGTCGGTCCCATCCGGGTTCAAGGTGGACGTATTCGCCTCAGGCATGCAGGGCCCGCGCGTCATGCTCGTTGCGCCGAACGGCGACATCTTCATCAGCGAAGCCCAGAGCGGCCGCGTGAAAGTGATGCGCGCCTCGGCGGACGGCTCCAAAGCGGAAAGCGTGGAAACTTACGCGCAGGGCCTGCTCCAACCGTTGGGACTCGCGTTCTTCCCCGCAGGCAAGCAGCCCAAGTGGCTGTACGTCGCGGAAACGAACCGCGTCGTGCGCTACGCGTACAAGGTCGGTGACACGAAGGCGAACGGCATTCCCGAAGTCGTCGTGCCGAAGCTCTCGCCGACAGGTGGCGGCCACTTCACGCGCGACATCGCGTTCTCGCCGGACGGCAAGCGCATGTTCATCTCGGTCGGCTCGCAATCGAACGTCGCCGAGAACATGACGAAGAAAACGCCGGAAGAGATCAAGGCATGGGAAGCACAGCACGGCCTCGGCGCCACCTGGGGCAATGAAGAACACCGCGCAGACGTGCTCGTGTACGAAGTCGGCAGCACGAAGCCCGCGAAAGTCTTCGCCACCGGTCTGCGCAACTGCGTCGGTCTCACGGTGCAGCCGAAGACTGGCGACTTGTGGTGCACGGTGAACGAGCGCGACCTGCTCGGCGACGATCTCGTGCCCGATTATTCGACGCGCGTGAAGGAAGGCGGTTACTACGGCTGGCCGTGGTACTACATGGGCAAGTACGAAGACCCGCGCCTGAAGGGCGATCGTCCGGATCTCGCCGGCAAGGCGACCGTGCCGGACGTGCCGTACACCGCGCACTCCGCCGCGGTGAATCTCCTGTTCTACACCGCGACGTCCGGCAAATCCGCATTCCCGAAGGAATACGTTGGCCAGGGATTCGCGGTACTGCACGGCTCGTGGAACCGCGCGTTCCGGACCGGGCACAAGATCGTGCGCGTCGTCATGAAAAACGATAAGCCGACCGGCGAGTACGAAGACTTCCTGGTCGGATTCATCGCCGACGACGGCAACGCATGGGGACGACCCGTCGCCGCCGTCGTCGCGCAGGACGGATCGCTCCTGCTCGCCGACGATGGAGCGAACCTCGTCTATCGCATCTCGTACAGCAAGACCGCTACTGCGCAGGCGACTCCATAGTCCACGGCGACGGCATGTTGTACGGCACGGTGACGAATCCGGCTTCGATCTGCCGGATCTTGCCGTCCACGATCTTGAAGAGCTCCATCAGGTAGAAGGAATGCGGGCGGCGGATGGGCGACTCCGCCATCTTGCCGTCCGTGAGCTTGTAGGTGCCGACGCGGCCCGAGTGGTCGATGAATCCCATCGCGAACACGAGGCCACGCTCCTCGTCCACGAGCGGGTAGCGCCGCGCGCGCAGGCGGTCATCGTACCGGTACCACCCCAGTTTGAACTGATCGGCGCAACCGAGCTTCGAGATCTGCCCGAGCGGCGTCTCAGGATTGTTCGTCGTCTGCAGCCCGTTCTCGATTCGATTGCACTGTGGATCGAACTCGGTGAACAGCTGGCCGTCGTTGAGCTGCAGGGTGTCGAAGTAGCCATCCGCGATGGAGATCATCCGTTCGCGCGGCCGCCGCTGCGCCGGCGCGAGGTTCTCGTTCAGGATCGGCTTGTTGACGAACTTGCCCTTCTCGAAGGGGTTCACCCCACCCGCGAGCGCACCGAAGTCCGCCACACGCACGACGACCGTCTCGGCCTCCGTGATCCGGCGCTTCTCGACTTTGAGCCGTAACGCGAACCCGGAGGTATTGCTGGGCGTCTCTTCGACGACGCCGAAGAACCCGACCTCCCCGTTCAGCGTGTCCGCGAATTTGAGCTTGTAGTCGCCGAGCTTCGTCACCGTGCCCCACATGCCGTCGCCGATCGATAGCTCGACGTTGTTCTCGGTGTAGCGCGCGTTCGGCGCCCAGGGCAGACGCGTGGCATCGCGAACCGCGAGCGCATCGAGATACTGGTCCACGAAGCCGTAGAGACAATTGCGATCGCAATCCTGCGGCAGCATGCGCGGCGCCGAAGCGCGCGCTTCGTCCGCCATGCCCGGCGCAGCCGCGCCAGCGCACAGTGCGGCTGCTGCCACCACCCCCACAACCCCTCGTTTGGCGGCGATCACAGTGAACTTCATCATAGAGGTCCTCGGCCACGGCCCTGAAAAAGGGGCCGTATGATAGGGCCTCGCGCAAGGGGGGCGGCGCACGGCAGGACCTGGCGCCCGGCGGGTGGAGGGTTAGGGGATCACCCGGCCGGGCGTCAGGCCCTTCTGGAGAGCGACTCTGCGGCTACTCGAAGGTCCGCTTGATCGAAATGGCCCACATGAGCGGCGGCGCCGGCTGCACGCTGACCGTACCCGAGCTGAACCGCTGGTCGAAGCGGCTGAACTCGTAGTACTCGTTCGTGAGGTTGGTCACTTCCAGCGAAGTGGCCCAGATGTCCTCCGGCGAGCGCCACGTGATGCGCGCGTTCGCCAGCGTGTAGCTGTCGATGCGGTTCGTCGGCCCGTTGATGGCGTCCGTGAAGATCTCGGACTGGTACGTGCCGTCGAGACGCGTCGTCAGGCTACCCAGGCTCCCCAGCGCGAACGTGTACTGCATGCCCACCGCCGCCTTCTTCTCCGGCGTGAACGGCGTGATCATGCTGGTGGTCACGTTGGACTGGGCAACGTTCGTCTCCGTGTACTTGAAGTCGAGCCAGCTCACGGACGCGTCGAACAGCCAGGCGTCCGTCGGCCGGAACTCCGTCTCGAGCTCGAAGCCCTTCACGTTCGCCTCACCGATGTTATTCGGCTGGATGCAGGGCGCGATCGGGCAGCGCGTCGAGCTGAGGATGATGTCCTTGTACTGGTTGTAGAACGTGGCGACGTTCAGGCGCATCCGCCGGTCGAGCAGGTCCGTCTTGAAGCCGATCTCATAGGAGGTCAGCGTCTCCGGCTCGAACGCTTTCAGCTGATTGACGTCCGTCGGCACGCCGTTCACGAAGTCGAGATTGCCGTTCAGCACGGGCAGGAACGTGTTCGGCGCGAAGAAGGGACGCGGATTCACGCCGCCACTGCGATAACCCGTCGACACCTGGCCGTAGCTCATCACGCTATCCGAGAAGCGATAGTCGAGCGCGACGCGCCAGTCCGTGCGGTTGCCTTCGAACGTGTCCGAGATGTTGAACAGCCCGAGCAGTGCGCAGTTCGGTGGATTGGTCGGCAGGCTGGGCGCACCAATGCACGGCGCATTGGGGACCGTCCCGTTCGGATTGCGGCGGAAGTACGTGTACGTCTTCTCATCCTTCGAATAGCGCACACCCGCCGAGACGTTCATCGCCTGACTGACGTGGAACGCCGTCTGCAGGAACGCCGCCTTCGTGGTCGAAGGCGTCGTGTCGGGGCCGTGAATGAAGTCGAGGCCCGCGTACGGCAGGTCCACGCGCGCTTCCAGCGTGCCGTCCTGGTCGAACCAGAACAGGCCCGTCGTGAAGTCGAGCTTGTCCCCCATCAACGTGCCGTTGAGGCGGATCTCCTGGCTCTTCTGATCGTGCACCAGCGTCTGGAGCAGCTGCTGGCTGGCGATCGGCGAGTTGTCCACGTCCTGCGCCCACGAGGAGTCGTACTGGCGCCAGGCGGTGATCGACTTGATCGAGAACTTGTCGCTCAACTGCCAGTCGATGGTCGCCGACACGCCGCTCTGATTGAGCTGCTGGATCGGTGGCACGAGCAGCGGCTTGAAGGGCTGCTGCGACGTTGGTGCCTTGGAATCCAGGAAGTTGGCGTAGCTGAGATACGGGTCGTTCGGGTTGTTGGGATCGCACGAACCCGCGCCGAAGGGCACGAAGCGGCAATCGTAGGGCACCACGGGTGTCGCAGGATTGCCCTCATCGATGTTGATGGCAGCAGGGTTGTTCGAGTTCGCGACGCCGCCCTGGCCTGTGAGAAACGCCCCGCGCAGCACGTCTGCACCGGCTTCGGACCGGTCGTTGGTGATGTCGCCGATCAGATTGAGCTCGACGGTTTCCGAAGCGACCCAGCGGAACGTCACGCGGCCAGCGGTGTAGGCCTGCCCACCGAGCGTGCCGAGATCGCAACCCATGCCGACGGTGAACGAAGGCACGCCCGACCCGGGGTGCGAGCAGCCGTAGTCGCGCCGTTGAATGTAGCCATCGCGGTTCTTGGAGACGCCGGCGATGCGCGCATAGAACTTGTCGGGCACCAGCGCGAAATCCGCCATGGCGCGCGCTTCGATGCGATCGAACTTGCCGTAGGCCACGGCCGCGGAGCCGCCGCTTCCCGAAGGCTTCTTGGAAAAGAGCTTGATGGCGCCGCCGATCGAGTTGCGCCCTGCCAGCGTGCCCTGCGGGCCGCGCAGCACTTCGACGCGTTCGAGGTCCAGCATGTCCACGAGCGACCCGGTGAGCGTCGGATAGTAGACATCGTCGATGTAGAGACCGACGCCAGGCTCGAGTGCGTAATTGAAATCCGTCTGGCCGACGCCGCGAATGAACGCGATCAGGCCGGAACCGTTTGCTTGTCCCTGCGGTGAGAGTGTGACGTTCGGCGCCTGGGCCGCTACTTCATACACACTCGTCTGGCTGCGCGCCTCGAGCATTTCGCCAGTGACGGCAGTGATGGCGATCGGTGTGTCCTGCAGACGTTCTTCGCGGAACGTCGCGGTAACCGTCACCTCTTCGAGCGCGCCTGCGTCCTCTTCCTGCGCCTGGGCGATGACCTGACCCGTGGCGCCGAGTCCCGTGAGCGCCGCACCCGTAAACAATAGTCCAGTAAGCCGCTTCCCCATTGAGTACCCCCCTCGTTGGCGGTTGGATTGTGATTCTCGCGACGTGTCGGTCGCACCTTGTCCGGCTTGCAAAGCTAGCGAAAATCTAGCAGTTCCGCTCTGCGCAGACTATTTCGCATAGCGAAAAAAATGGGATAACGGGCAGGCAGATCAGGGAGGTAGCGGCGAGCTGATGAATACTTTTCTGCGCTCTGCGAAGGGGCCGCCTGCCCTCTCGCGCATTGTGCACGGTAGTCGCAGGGCTCTGCTATGTTCCTTTTTCGCCACGCTCGTGCGGCTGGGGGATGCGATGGAGAAAAGAGGTGGGGTTATCGTCGTCGGCGCCGGGCCGGTGGGGTTTCTGACCGCCCTCGGACTCGCGCGCCAGGGCATTCCGGTGACGCTTCTCGAGGCAGAGGGGCACATCAATGACTCGCCTCGCGCTGCCGTGTACTTCCCGACGACCGTGCGCATCCTCGCGCGCCTTGGCGTGCTCGAAGATGCGCTGGCCATCGGGCTGAAGAGCTGGGCCTTCACGTTTCGCGCGCCTGCCACCGGGCAGGTGGTGTCGGTCGACAACCGACTCACCGCGCCTGGCGACGATGAGTCCACTTACAACCTGCACTTCGGGCAGCACATTCTCGCCCGCATCGTGAGGCAGCACCTCGAACGGCTGCCGAATGCGGAGATTCGATGGAACGCGCGCGTCGTTGGATTGAAGCAGGACGCGAAGAGCGTGACCGTGACCACCGAGTCGCCCGATGGAACGCGCGCCGAGCTGCAGGCGGACTGGGTAGTCGGCACGGACGGCGGTCGCAGCGGTGTGCGCAATCTCATCGGGTTGCCATTCGAGGGGCACACGTGGCCCGACCGGTTCGTCGCCACAAATCTCTACTACGACTTCTCGAAGTACGGCTTCGGCCCGGCGAACATGGTGTCGGATCCGGTCGACTGGGCGGTCGTCGCGGTGCTCGGCAAGGACAACATGTGGCGCGTGACGTATGGGGAGGACGCATCGCTTCCAGAGGAGGAAGCGCGGCGTCGCATCCCGGAGCACTACGCGAAGATCCTGCCGGGGTCGGAGCCTTACGAGATCGTTGCCTCATCGCCTTATCGCGTTCATGAGCGATGCGCGCCCACGTTTCGTGTGGGACGTGCTTTGCTTGCCGGTGATGCCGCGCATGTATGCAATCCTTGCGGCGGGCTTGGACTGACGACTGGCGTCATCGATGCGATGGCGGTGGTCGATACACTCTCCGCGGTGATCGCCGGCCGGGCACCCGATTCCGTGCTCGACTTCTATTCCCAGGAGCGGCGGCGCGTATATCTCGAAGTCACCTCGCCACTCGCGTCGAACTTCAAGCGCATGCTCTCCGAGAAAGATCCTGCGCAACGCGAGAAGGACTTCGCGGTGTTCCAGGCGATGGTCGATGACCCTTCGCGCCAGGGCACCACTCAGAACCTGGTCACCCTGGTGCTGGGCAAACCGATGCCCGTGTGAGGTCTACGGCTTGCGGCCCCAGAGCTCGGCGGTGGCAAGACGCGCGCCTTCGGCGAGGGACTGGAACTTTGCCCACATCACGGTCGGATGAACTCGCTGGAGCAGCTCCGTCTGCGCGAACCCGCAATCCGTGCCCGCAATGACATTCTCGCGGCCAACGATGCGCGCATAGCGCACGATGCGATCCGCCACGACCTGCGGATGCTCGACTGTGATGATGTGATGCGTAATCACACCGGGAATCAGAATCTTCCCGGGCGGCAACTTCACTTTCTGCCACACGCGCCATTCATGCTCATGCCGCGGATTCGCGGCTTCGAGTGAATAAGCGCCGGCGCGTACTGAAAGAATCAGCTCGACGATATCTTCGAGCGGCGCGTCCGAAGTATGCGGAACGTGCCAGCTCCCGAAGCATATGTGGTACCGGACGCGGTCCTCCGGAATGTCTCGCAACGCGTGGTTGAGCGCGGCGATGCGCAGCTCCGCCCATTCGCGATAGCGCCGCGGACTCTGCTGCGAGAGATAGTCGTACATGTTCGCGAGCACAGCGTCGTCCACCTGCACGATGAACCCGGCCTTGTAGATCTCCATGTACTCGTCGCGCAGCGCCTCGGCGAGCGCGAACATGTACTCGCGCTCGTTGGCGTAGAACTCGTTGCTGCCATTGAACACGCCGCTGGCCGGCGCAACGGCAGTGATGAACCCTTCCGCCTTCACGGGAACGAGAGCCGACTTGAGATTCGCGATGTCCCGCTGCACGTCGCCCGGCGCGTAGCGAATCGCGCTGGTGCAGACCCACTTCGCGACCGTCGACGGCATGTGCTTGAACTCTTCCGCGATCACTTCCGGAAAGCGTTCGAGATCGCGCCCGATCCAGTGCTTGGGCGCCTCCTCCGCGGGGCGCTGCTCGAACCCGCTCACCCGCTCGAGCACATAGTTCGCCCAGCTCGACTTGCCGTACTCGCCGTCGTTCACGATGTCGATGCCCGCAGCGACCTGCTTCTGCACCACGTCCGCCACGGACTCACGCAGCACTCGCGCGTATTGCTCCGGATCCTTCGGCGGGCCGATCTTCTGATTGGCGAGCGATAGCATCGCCTGCGGCCGCATGATGCTGCCAACGTGCGTGGTCAGGATCCGTTCGTCACTGCGTTTCATTTAGCTACCGTTCGTCTCGTGAGCGCGAGGCGCCCGCGTCGGGAATAGTCCGTCTGCTCTTTCGCAAAACGAACGAAGAAATCGAGCGCGCCGGGTTGCGCGAGGCTCGCGCCGTCCGCCGCCTTGGCGGCCGGCACACCCATCAGGATGCGCTTCACCGGGACTTCCATCTTCTTGCCGGTGCGGGTGTAGGGCACGGCGTCGATCTGATAGATCTGATCGGGCACATGGCGCGGCGAGCAGTCGGTGCGCAACCGGTTGCGGATGGTTTCAGCGATGCGGGCATCGAGCCGACGCCCGTCGCGCAGGCACACGAACAGGGGCAGGAAGAAATCCCCGTTCGGCAGCTCCAGGCTGACGATGAGTGCATCCTCTACTTCCTCTACCGCTTCGAGCGCGCGATAGATCTCCGCCGTGCCGATGCGTACGCCGTCCTTCATCAAGGCGGCGTCGGACCGACCGAGCATGTGGACACCGCCGCGACGATTGATGCGGCAGAGATCGCCATGCCGCCACACGCCCGGGAACGTGTCGAAGTACGACTCGCGATAGCGCTCGTGCCCGTGATCGCGCCAGAAATAGAGCGGCATCGAAGGCATGGGCTCGGTGATCACGAGCTCGCCCACTTCGTTCACCACACGCTCGCCGCGCTCGTTGCAGGTGTACGCGGCACAGCCCAGCGTGCGGGCCTGGATTTCGCCAGCGCGTACCGGGTGACCCACCACACCGCCGACGAACCCGGTGCACATCTCGGTGCCACCGCTGCCAGGCGCCACCCACAAGTCGGCCTTGATGTTCTGATAGCACCAGGCCATGCATTCCGGGCTCACGGGCGAGCCCGCGAGCGAGACCGACTTGAGATTCGCGAGCGCGTATTTCTGCTTCGGCATGACGCCGGCGCGCTGAAGCTGCTCCAGGTACGTCGGACGCGCGCCAAACAGTGTGACGCCGGCGTCATCGGTCAGTTTCCAGAGCACATCCCCATCGGGGTACATGGCGCTGCCGTCGTACAGCACCGGTACGACATCGGAAAGCAACGCGCTGGCGATGAAGTTCCACATCATCCAGCCGGTGCTCGTGTAGTAGAAGATGCGCTGACGTGCACGGACGTTGAAGTTGAAGCTGAGGTGCTTCACCTGCTCCAGCAGGATGCCGCCGTGTCCGTGAACGATGGGCTTCGGCAGGCCGGTGGTGCCGGAAGTGAAGAGAATCCACAGCGGGTGATCGAACGGGACCTGCTCGAACGAGAACTCATGCGCGGGAACGTGAGGATGCTCGCGCATCTCTTCCCAGGGCAGCTGCCAGCTCAGCGCGCCGATGGCGGCCCGGGACTCGTAGCGTTCGCCGTGCTGAGGAAGATGAATCACATGCCTGAGTGTCGGCAGGCCCGCGATCACTTCGCGCATGGTGTCGGTCCGGTCGAACACCTTGCCGCCATACCGATAGCGCGTCACGCAGAAGAGAACTTTGGGATCCAGCTGCACGAAGCGCTCGAGCGTGCCACGGCTGCCGAAGTCCGGACCGCAGCTTGCCCAGATTGCACCGATGCTCGCGGTGGCGAGCAACGCCACGATCGCTTCGGGAACGTTGGGCAGGCAGGCGACGACGCGGTCGCCCGGCTTCACTCCCAGCGCGCGCAGGCGCGTGGCCAGCGTGCGTACCTGCGAGCCGAGCTCGGGCCAGGTCATGCGCGTGAGCGGAGTCGACTCGCTCTGGAACAGCAGCGCGTCGACGTCCGGCCGCTCGTGTCTCAGCGCGTGCTCGGCGTAGTTGAGCCGCGTGCCTGGAAACCATTGCGCGCCGGGCATCGTGCGCCGTCCGAGCACGCGCGTGTACGGGACGGAGGACTGGATCAGGAAGTAATCCCACACGGCGGCCCAGAAACCATCGAGGTCCGTAACCGACCAGAGCCACAATTCGTCATAAGTCCGGAAGCGCAGATGCCGCCGCAGCTCGAGCCAGCGCATGAACGCCGCAAGGTTCGACTTGGCCGCTTCCTCGGGATGCGGCTTCCACAGCAGCTCGCCCGCCCGGACCCGCGTGCGCGCCGGGGTAGCGGCCGCGGCGTGCGCCTGCTTCGCCAACAATGCTTGTCCGGCCATTTGCCCCCTCTGACCGATCGATCATTAGTTAACGCTCGAGGGGCGGCTTGATTCAACTGGCGAAGACCCTTGTCTCCGGTGGAAACTACGCCCGGGGGATGAGAGGGGGGACTCGTGGCAGCAGCGCACGAAACATCGAGACTCGATCGGGCCGAGCTGGATCTGGAGACCGTGGCGAAACCACAGCGCGCAGCGATGTGGATGCGTTCTGCGCTCACGTTCTTTCCGGGTCTTTCAGTGGTACGGCCACCGGTGAATCCCGTTGCAGGACGCATTCATGGCGTGCCGCTCGGGCCGGGGTATCTCTGGACGATTCTTTCACCGCAGGTGCTGGTGAGTTACCTGCCGACGCCCCATCCCGGTGCACAGGCGATGTTCTCCGTGATGCTGCAGCTGGAGGGGACGACGCGTGCCCAACAGTGCGGGCGGGCGTGCACTCTTGATGCCGGGGACTTCTGCGTCATCGATGGGCTTGCCCCGTTCGATCTGGAAGTGGCCGAGCCGGTTTCGCGAGTGGTGTGCCTGCAGATGCCGCGTTCGGCGGTGCTCAGTCGCAAGATGGGGCTCGAAGAGCGGACTGCGCAGAGGTTCGATGGGCGGGAGCCTGGCGCGCTGTTGCTGCGGAATGTGCTCCAGACGCTGATCGATACGGCGCCGTTCTTGGAGGCTGGGCAGCGCGCGGCGGCGCTCGCCAGCGTGGTGCAGATGGTTGCGGCTCCGAAGTTGCCTGGCGGCGAAGAGGGGCAACGTCGGGATGACGAGCGGGTTGCGGCCACGCTTGCGTTTATTGATGCGCAGCTTGCGGACCCGACGTTGACTGCGCACCGGGTGGCCGCTGCGCAGCGGCTCAGTCGGAGGCGGTTGGATCAGATCATGGCTGGGTTGGGGACGTCGCTGACTGCGCAGATATGGTCGCGGCGGCTTACTCAGGCGGCCAGCGACCTCCTGGACCCTCGGTTCTCGGCCAAGACGGTTACGCAAATTGCATTCGGCGTTGGATTCGAAGATGCCGCGCATTTTGCGCGGGCCTTCAAGCGCAGGTATCACTGCACGCCCAGGGAGTGGCGTACTGGCACGACCGCTGCCTAGATTGCGGCGGTTATCAGGGCACTTCTTGCGATTGGGCGCAAAGGTTCGCCGCTGAAGGCCCCACTCGGGCCTTCACCCCGTCCGCTGAGGTTCGCCGCTGCAGGCCCCCGCTCGGGCCTTCACCCCGGCTGGAATTCTTTTCGTAGCTCCTTGGCTGCCTGGCACATCGCGCGCAACTTGCCGTGGGCGACGTCGCGGGGGAGGTACTTCATTCCGCAGTCGGGGGCGAGGACTACGCGGGCGGCTTCGATGTGGGGCAAGGCGCGGCGTACGCGTTCCTTGACCACCTCGACGGTTTCGACTTTCGGTGAGGACAAATCGATTACGCCCAGCATGATTTCCTTGCCGGGCAATTCCCGCAGAATGGAGCAGTCCAGGTTCGACTGTGCCGTTTCGATTGAAATCTGATTCACATTCGCCCGCGCAAGCTGCGGCAGGAACGAATAAGCCGACGGCCGCGCGTGAATCAACGCGGCGTACCCAAAGCAGATGTGCACGGCAGTCTTGCCCTTCACGCCGGCAACCGCCCGATTCAAGGCCTCGATCCCGTACTGCTCCGCCTTCGCAGCGCGCGCCTGCATGTAAGGCTCATCGAGCTGAACGACATCCGCCCCTGCCGCGAACAGATCCTTGATCTCCTCATTCAACGCAGCGGCATACGCCAGCGCGCATTCGCTATCCGATGAGTAGTACTCGTTCTTCGCCTGCTGCGACATCGTGAACGGCCCCGGCACCGTGTACTTGATGGGCCGATCGGTCAACGAGCGCAGAAAGCGCACGTCCTCAACGCATACCGGCGCGCGGCGCTTCAACGGCCCCACCACACGCGGCACCTTCACCGGCTCACCGCTGCGATCGAGCGCCTCGCCCGGATTTTCGAAGTCCACGCCTTCGAGTGCCGTCGCGAAGAAGTTCGAATAGCTTTCGCGCCGGATCTCACCATCCGTCACGATGTCGATGCCCGCTGTTTCCTGGTCGCGCACGGCGAGCCGTGTCGCATCCTTCAGTGCATCCTCGAGATAGGGCTCGGCCACGCGCCACAGCTCACGCGCTCGCGTGCGCGGCGGAAAGCGCCCCGCCAGCGCCTTGCGATCGATGAGCCAGTCGGGCTGCGGGTAACTGCCCACGAGTGTGCAGGGAAACAAGGTCATGCATCGCTCCGCGTGTCCGCGGCCGGGTAATCCACCAGCCGCGCTTTGTAGGTATCCCGAGGCAACGAACCGTAGGGTACTAGTTGCACGTCTGCGCTGACGAGCAATCGAGTTTTGATTTCATTCGACAGACGCTCGCGCAACCCCGGCGGCTCGGCCGTGATGGTTGGGCCAAGCTCGACGAAGATCGGCAGTGGCGGCGTCTGAGCCACGCCACGAACGCGAGGCCGGATGCGGAATACCTCGCCCACCTGAGGGCGGAAGTCCGCGAGGACACCGCGAATGGCGGTGGGATAGAGATTCACGCCGCGTACGATCAGCATGTCATCCGTGCGACCGATGCAGCGAATGCGCGGCCCAGTGCGCCCGGTTGGATTCGGCCGCATGTTGACGACTACGTGATCGCGGCTCCGGAAGCGCAGCAACGGCATCGCTTCCCGGTCGAGCGCCGTGTAGACCAGCTCGCCCTGCGCTTCATGTTCCCACGGCACGTTCCTGCCAGTCTGCGGATCGATCAGCTCGACGTGCACGAACCCGCGCGCGGCGAGATTCATGCCCTGCCCGTCATCGTCCTCAGCCCACACGGACAGCGAGATGTCACCGATGCCCATCGACTCCCGCACGCGGCAACCGAACGCGGTCTCGATGCGCTCCCGGATCATCGGATCGCCACCGCCCGGCTCGGCTGCCGTGATCATGTTCTGCAGCCCGAGCTTGCGCGTGTCGAAGCCGTGCTCCTTGCACCAGTCGATGAGATACAGCCCGTAGGAAGGCGTGCAGCTGATGCCCGTCGCGCCGAGCTTGTGGATGGCGCCGATCAGCCGCTCCGTGTTGCCGGTGCCGACCGGAATGACGTTGCAGCCGATCTTGTCGAACCCGTAATACACCGCGCCCGCAACGAACGGCCCGGCGTTGAACCCCACTGCAATACGCTGTCCTCTGCGGAACCCCGCGGCCGTGTAGCCGCGCGCCACGTTCGTGGCGTACATGTTCAGGTCGCGCGGAGTGAGGCCGATGTAGCACGGCACGCCGGTCGTGCCGCTCGTGGAATACACACGGATCAGCGAATCCGGATTGCAGGCGAGATGCGCGCCGAACGGCGGCGACTCAGCCTGCGTCGCGCGCAGCTCGTCCTTCTCGGTGAAAGGCAGATCCTGGATGCGCTCGAGCGGCCCGACGCTCGCGGCATTCCGGAAACCGGCGGCGTGCAGGCGCTGCCGGTAGAACTCGGAGTTAGCAAACAGATACTCGATCTGGCGCGCATAGGCCGCGCCGTCGAGTGTCGATTGTTCTGCCGGAGAGCGCCGCTCCACTTCGGCGTCGTACATCATTCTCTTCGCCCAAGGCTGACGGCGCGCGCTCCGGTCAGCGGAACATGTTGTTGGACTTGTGATTGCCCGCCAGCCAGCGCTTCAGCTCCGCATGCGCGTCTTTCAGCCGCGTGGCATTGATCTTTTCCACGTCCGGGTGGTCCACGGTGAACTCGCAGATCATGCCGTCCGGATCCACCACGTACAGCGAGCGGCAATAGCCGTGCTCGAGCACGTACATCTGCGGCTCCGTGTACTGCGCCGCGCGCAGGCGCTTCTCGATGCCCTCCTGCACGTCCTTGTCGACCTTCATCGCGATGTGATGGAAGGGGGACTCGGGCATCTTCGGCCCGAATTCCTTCTGGTCCTCGGGGCTGGCGAACTGGAAGAACGCGAGGGCGCTGCCGTCTCCCATCTGGAAGAAGCAGTGACAGTACACGCGCTCCTTGCCGAACAGCTCGTCGGATTCGCACCAGGTCGCGACCAGCGGAAGCCCGATCAGCTCCTCGTAGAACTTGCGCGTAGCTTCGAGATTCTTCGAGACATACGCCGTGTGATGCAGACGCGAGGGGAGTTTTGCCGCGGTAGCCATGAGTGAAGTCCTCGAAATTGAGTCGCGCTTCCGCTCGCACCCTCAGAAGCGCTTGATGAAATCCACACCGTATCGACGCGGCAACGCTCGGAACAGGAAGCCGCCGGGCGAGAACTCCGCATTGTATTTCTCGTCGGTGAGGTTTTTCGACCAGGCCGTCACCGACCACTTCTCCCCTTCCACGCCAAGGCGCAGATCGATGAGGTCCACCGGGTCCCGCGAGGTGCTGTTCTGCGGGTCCCACCACGTGCGCCCGATCTCCGAGAAGTCCACGCGCAGCACGCCGTTCAGGCCACCTCCGAGTGGCTGGCGGAGCTCGGTCCCGATGTTCAACGTGTTACGCGACACGAGCGGCGCCTGGTTGCCCTCGAAAGTGGTACCGGCGGGAGCTTCCGTGATCTCGCTGTCCGTGTATCCATAGCTGACGTACCCAGTCCACGTGTCGGTGAACCGGGCATTGAGCTCCACTTCCGCGCCCTTGTAGATCACCTTCGGGATGTTGCCGAGGTTCTGCGTGGAGTTGGCGGCGAGGAACACGAAGAAGTACGAGTTCTCGGACTCGGTGCGATACAGGCTCACGCCCGCGTTCAGGCGCCGGTCGAGGAACTGGCCTTTCGCGCCGACTTCCCACGTGTCCGCCACTTCGGCCTCGAACAGGTCCTGCACGCCGAAGATCGGCGGCACGGAGTTTACCGCCACGGTGCCGACGCCCGTCTGATTGAAACCGCCACTCCGGAAACCGCGGCTCCAGCCGCCGAACAGCGTGGTGTCCTCCGTGGGCTTGAAGCGCAACGTGACTTTCGGCTGCGTCTCGCTCCACGTGTTCTTTCTCTTCTGGCCCGTGCGGGCATTCGGGTCGAGCGTCTGGTTCAGGAACGCCTGCGGGGTCTCGGTGACGTTCTCGCGGGTGTCTTCGTCGTACCGGACCGCGGTATCGAGCTCGAACTGATCGTTGATCTCGAACGTCACGTCGGCAAACAGCGCCCACGCGTCCTGATCCTGGCTGTCCGACAGGAAGGTGGCCTGCGGATTGAGGGGATTGGTGCTCGGATTGCGATACACGGGATACACGCCCGCCCCGAAATCCACCATGTTGCCGGTGGAGATGAAGCGGTCCGTATGCACGTAGTACGCGCCGCCGATCCAGCGCACGCGACCTTCAGCGGGCGAGGAGAAGCGCACTTCCTGGCTGTACGACTCGACGTCCAGGAACTGGCTCTGATTCAGGTCGATGCCGATGTTCGGCAGGAAGCGGAAGATGGCCGTATCGGTCGGCCGGAAGTCGAACGCGTCGCCCGTCAGGATCTCACGCGTGTTGTTGTACGCGCTCACGGTGGTGAGAGTGCCGCCTCCGAGCTGGAAATCCAGCTTCACCGAGCCGGTGTAGAGATCGCGCTTGTTCTCGCCGCGATTGTTCACGCGGATGGGTGTCGACGTGTCGTTCGCGTTCGGCGGCGTGAAGAACGTGTCGAAGGGATTCGCTTCGTTGTTGCGCGGGATGACGAAGTACAGGGCCTGCGTACGCAGCTTGTCTCCGGAAATACGGAAGTCGGCCGAGAACACATCGCTTGGAGTCGCGATCATGCGCAGGCGAGCGGAGATGTTGTGCACCGGATCCGCATCGTCATTCAGGAACACACTGTCGATGTAACCGTCGGTGTTGTAGTAGTTGGCGGACGCGGCGAACTTCAACGTCTGCGAGCCGCCCACCGGACCGGACACGGCGCCCTGAACGCGCTGGCCCGGGCCGTTGTCATAGCCCAGCTTCACGGACCCTTCGAGCTCATCCGTAGGTTGCTTGGTGCGGATGATGATGGCGCCGCCAATGGCGTTGCGCCCATAGAGAGCGCCTTGCGGACCCTTCAGCACCTCGATCTGCTGGATGTCGAAGAGCTGCTGGTTGAACTCAGCCGGATTGGTCTCGAGCACGCCATCCACCAGCACGGCGACCGACGGCTCGCTGTTGCGCGCCTGCGAGACGCCGCGGACGACGACGAACGCGTTGCCGGCGTTCTGCGTCTCGACCAGCGTCATGTTCGGCACCAGCTTGATGAAGTCCGCCGGGCGCTCGATGCCGGCCGAGGCGATCTGTTCCTCGGTGAAGACGTTGACGGTGATCGGCACGTCCCGGTAGGACTCTTCACGCTTGCGGGCCGTGACGACGACCTCTTCGAGCTGGGCGCTCGGCTCGCCCGACTGGGCGGCCGACATCGCGGGCTCCCCCAGAAACGCCGCGAAGACCCCTGCCATGACGCATTTCGCCGCTGCGTATTTCATGTGTACGCCCCCTTTTTTCGGTGCCATAAAGCCCGTTGTACACACGCGAAAAATCTAGCAATTTCGGCTGCCGAACGCTATTTCGCATATCGAAAGCAGGCACTGCGACATCTTGCTTATCAAGCGATTACACGCGACCCTACGTTTTCTCCAGTTCGTTCAGCGAAGCGTTCCGGGCAGGGTGGCGAGGATGCGCGAAATACGCAACAGCCGAATTATCGAGAAGACGCCGGCCGAGGACGGCGAGTACATCACTTCTCTGGCACGGGGACTCGCCGTTTTGCGGGCCTTCTCCAAGGAACATCCGGAGATGACCCTGAGTCAGGTGGCCGGCGCCACCCGGTTGAGCGCCGCCACGGCCCGCCGATGTCTGCACACACTCGTGGACCTGGGTTACGCCGCGAAGCGCGGGAAGCTCTTCCTGCTCCGGCCGTCGGTCGTGTCCTTCGCCTCGGCGTATCTCGAGTCGATGAACCTCGAACAGATCGTGCGGCCGTACCTGCAGGAAGTGCGCGACAAGACCGGGGACAGCTCATCGCTCGCAGTGCTGTCCGAAACTGAAATCCTGTATCTCGTGCACGTGTCGACCAACCGCATGGTGCGCGTCCCTTGCACGGTCGGCACGCGCTTTCCCGCGTATCCGACTTCGCTCGGCCGCGTGCTGCTCGCCTATCAATCGAAGGAAGCCATCGACGACTACTTCAGGAAGGCGCGGCTCACCGCGCTCACGGAGAAAACCGTGACCTCAAAGTCGGCGCTGCGCGCGATTCTGACGAAGGTGCGAGAGGAGAGGTGCGCGTCCATCGAGGACGAGCTCGACTACGGCCTCGTGTCCGTGGCCGTGCCCATTTTCAACGCGGAGAATCAGATCATCGCCGCCGTGAACTGCTCCACCTCCACGGCGCGCGCGGGACGAAGCGACATGATGTCCAGCCGCGTGCCGGTGCTGCGCGAAGCTGCGCGCAGCATCGAGATCGAGCTCAGGAGATACCCAATGCTCGCTCACTCCATGGCGTTGTGATCCGCTCGAGGAAGTCCACGACACAGCGGTTGTAGTCCGACGCGTGCGTCATGTTCACGAAGTGACGGCCGCCGCGGATCACTCGTCGACGCGCCCCGCGAATGTGCCTTGCCGTGAAGTCCGCGACCCGCCGTAACCAGATCGTTTCCCTCGAACCTGTCACAACGATGGTCGGCGCAGTGATCTGCGCAAGCTGCTGGCACACCTCGTCGAGAGACTGCTCTGCCGGTGGCGCCATCTGCAGATCCTCACCGCGATAGTCGCGGAGCATCGCCTGCAACGCCGCCTTCGCAGTGGCCGAGCGTGTGTCCTTGTCCATCAGCGCATGGTCGCTCAGCAGCTGGATCGCCTCACCGCGATTGCCGGAGCGCATGAGGGCGCCCAGCCGCGCGGTGGGAATTATCGAAGGATCGTGCGTTGGCGGCACCAGACCATCGAGCGGGATGCCCTGCAGAACCAGCGCGGTCACCCGATTCGGCCGGGTCGCTGCGTAACGCATGGCGATGCGCCCACCCTGGGACATGCCGACAAACGCGGCCTGGTCGAGCTTGAAGTGCTCGAGGATGGCATCGAGATCGTCCAGCTCCTGGTCGAGGCCGGCGGGACAGGTGGATTGCCCGAAGCCGCGCCGGTCGAAGGTGATCACCTTGAAGCGCCGTTTCAGCGCCGGGATCTGCTGGGCCCACATGCGGCGGTCCACGGCCCAGCCGTGAATCAGGATCACGGGCCGGCCGCGCCCGGTGACTTCGGCGATCAGATCGCCCTGCCCCGGCCTGCGGATCATGTGAATACGAGACTGCGCCGTGTTGCCGCGACTCACGGCAACCCTGTCCAGCGCGCTGTCCGCCCCTGCGCTCGAGATACTTACCGATTCCATAAGCGTGCGCTCGCGATGCGAGCCCCCTCTGCCATCGCTGCAAATTTCATGTAGGTGATGTCCGGGTCCACCGGGCCGAAGCCGGCGAACGTGCTGAAGCCGCAGTCGGTGCCTGCGATCACGCGCTCACGCCCGACGATGTCGGCGAAGCGGCAGAGACGCTCGGCTACGAGCTGCGGGTGCTCCACATAATTGGTGGTGGAGCTGAGCACGCCCGGAATCAGAATCTTGTCTTCGGGGAGCTTCGTGTCGCGGAACACGGTCCACTCGTGCGCGTGACGCGGATTGGCTGCCTCGAACAACAGCGCCTGCGGCTTCGCCTTGAGGACGACGGGCAGAAGCAGCTCCATTGGAATGTCGTGATGATGCGGGCCTTCGTAGTTGCCCCAGCACACGTGCATGCGAGTGCGGTCGGCCGGCACGTTACGCAGCGCGTGGTTCAGCACTTCCACATGCATGGCCGCAAGACGGAGGTAGTCCTCGACGCTGCGGTTCTTGTACATGGTGTGCCGGCCCATGCCGAGGTCGGGCGCATCGATCTGCAGGAGGATCCCGGCTGCGACGATGCCCTCGTACTCGAAGCGCATGGCGTCTGCGACGGCCTGGAGATACTCATCCTGCGTCTTGTAGTAATCGTTCGGCTGGAATAGCGCGATCACGCCGGGCGAGGCGGCGTTCATGAAGCTTTCCGTCGGCCGCGCCGCCTCGGCCGCGCGGTTCAGGTTCGCGACGTCAGCCTCGAGTGGCGCAAGGCTCCTGGTCTTGATCGGGCCAACGCACCGGGGGCGGCGATACTTGGCCGTGGCGCCGGAATCTGCGAGCTTCTTCAGCAGGCGCGGGAACTCGATGAGGTCGAGGCCCGGCTCGCGTGGGGTATCCCCCTCGAAACCGGTGACGCGGTCGCGGATGTACGTCGCGTAGCTGATCTTGCTCATCTCGCCGTCGCTGACGACATCGATGCCGGCTTCGATCTGCCGGCGCACCACGCTCTCAACCGCGTCGGTCAGCGTGCGTGCAGCGTCCGGCGGCTCGGACGTCCCGTCCTTCTCACGGGCGAAAACTACGTCGGTGACGGCCTGCGAGCGGGGCAGGCTGCCGACGTGGGTGGTCAGTATTCGATCGAGACTCTGCTTCATCGGCTCCACATTAAACGCTGTCGCGCCAGCGAACTCGATAGAGATATCGGACGCACGTAACATGCGGTGGCACAAGCGGAGTCCGGAGCGGTTTTCGCTATGCGAAATACGCTGCGGCTACCGAAAGGCCGATACCCTCCCCGTTTGCAACCGTATCGGACGACTGCCTAAAATGAAAGCATGCTTTTGAATTCGCGGCGCGACGAATGACCCTCTCGTTCAGCCCGGCCGGCCCTTCCTTCTGCGCTGAAGTTGCCGGTGTCGACTTCTCGCGCCCGGTCGATCCGGCCACGCTGGCCGAAATCCTCGCCGGCATGGACCAGTACGCCGTCTGCGTCTTTCGCAATACAGGCCTCAATGACGTGCGGCATATCGCCTTCAGCCGTCTGCTCGGCAGGCTCGAGCACGCGCCCAAGCTGTTCGGCAAGAAGGTCAGCCGCTTCGATCATCCGGAGCTCTTCGACGCCGGCAACCTCGACGCCAGCGGCAACATTCTCGTGGACGAGCGCCGCCGCCTGTACAACAAGGGCAACGCGCTCTGGCACACCGACTCCTCCTTCAATCCACACCGGGCGTCGTACTCCCTGCTGCTGGCACATGAAGTGCCGCCGGCGGGCGGCGACACGCACTTCGCGGACATGCGCGCCGCGTACGACGCGCTTCCCGAAGCAACCAAGACCCGGATCGAGGGTCTCGTCGCCGAGCACTGGCTCTGGTACTCGCGCATGCTCGCGGGATATCCCGAGCCCACCGACGCGGAGCGCATGGCGAAACCCCCGTCGCATCACAAGCTCGTGCAGGTGCATCCGGGCTCGGGCCGCAAGACGCTGTACATCGCGAAGCACGCCTCGCACATCGTCGGCTGGCCGGTGGAGGAAGGGCGCAAGCTCCTCAACGAGCTGATCGATTTCGCCACGCAGCCGCAGTTCGTGCGCGCCGTAGCCTGGCAGCAACCGGGCGATCTCGTGATCTGGGACAATCGCTGCACGATGCACCGGGCCACGCAATTCGAAGACACCCTGTACCGCCGCGACATGCGCCGGACCACCGTGTTCGAAAACATCGCCTGACCCGCCGGGCGTCCGGTACTCTCGCATCCGGTCGCCCGTGAACGATTCATCCAGAACAGTCGACGTCACCGAGGTCATCGAGAAGCAGCGCCTGCGCTGGTTCGTCGTCCGGCTGATCCTCGTGTCGTGGGTCGTCACGTTCTTCGACGGGTACGACCTCAACGTCATCGCGTTCGCCGCGCCTTACATGCGCGAGGCGTACGCACTCGATGCCTCGATGCTGAGGGACGTGTTCAGCACCGGCATCGCCGGCACGCTGTTCGGCGGCTTCCTGTTCGGATTTCTCGGCGACCGGTGGGGGCGCCGGCCGACGATCATTCTCTCGACCACCCTGTTCGGGCTGCTGACGCTGCTGCTCGCGAAGGCGGACACGTACTGGGAGCTGGTTGCCATTCGCTTTCTGAACGGACTGGCGCTCGGGGGTGTGCTGCCGCTGATCTGGGCGCTGAGCGTGGAGTACGTCGCCACCCGCTACCGGGCAACGATCGTCACGCTGATCATGCTGGGGTACGGCATCGGCGTGAGCACGGCCGGCCCGATCTCCGTGATCCTCTCGCCGCTCTTCGGCTGGCAGTCGGTGTTCGTGTTCGGCGGCGGCGCGTCGCTCGTCGCGGCGTTGCTGCTCTATTACACGCTGCCGGAGTCGCTGCGGTTCCTGGCCACTCGGCCGCACGACAACGCACGCATGGCGCGCATCGTGAAGCGACTCGCGCCCGAGCGAACGGATCTCGAAGGTGCGCGCTTCGTGATGTCCGGTCTCGTCGAGACTGCGCGCCGGCCGTGGTGGGACGTGCGTTCGCTGTTCAGCGGCGGGTTGCGCAACATTACCCCGCTCCTGTGGATCGGATATGCGGCCAGCTCGATGACGTCGTTCTTCTTTACGACGTGGGGACCACTGGTTTTCGAGTCGCTGGGGTTCACTCGCGCGACTGCCGCGTATGCGTCGTCTTTGAACTCGCTGGCTGGCGCGTTCGGCGCGGTGTGCCTGATGCGCTTCACGGATCGCATCGGCGCAATCAGTGTTGCCGTGCTGCCGGCGATCGCTGTGCCGCTACTGCTCTACATCGGCTTCGAGCCGGTGAGCCATGCAAGCTTCATTGCGATGATGGCCGTGCTGATGATTTTTCTTGGCGGCAGTCATTACGGAATCATCAGCATCAGCGGCACGTTCTATCCGACTGCGCACCGAGCGCTCGGCACCGGGTGGCTGTCCGCCATGGGAAAGATCGGGTCGGTCGCGGCCCCGTGGCTGGGTTATTACATCCAAGACGCAAACATTCCGGTGCAGCGGACATTCGCGCTGCTTGCGATTCCGCCAGCGATCTTCGCTGCCGCGATTTTCGTGATCGGTATGCTGGAGCGGCGTGGGCGCGTGCGCGCCGCAGCCTAGTGCTCGTCCATGTTCGCCAGGATCTGGGCGAACACGGCCATGCAGGTGCTCAGGTCCTCGGGGTCGATGCCCTTCAGGAGTTTCGTGCGCACGCTGTTCTGAATGCGGTCGATGTCGCGCATGACCGGCTTCGCGGCGTCGGTGAGGCGGATGACCTTGGCGCGGCGATCGCCCTTTCCGGGCAGTCGCTCGATGAGGCCTTCGGATTCCAGGTCGCGGAGCACGCGGCCCAGGGTCGGCTGCTCGACGCCGATGCGGTCCGCGAGCACGGTTTGATTCACGCTGTCCCCGAAGACCTTGATCCAGTAGAGCGTGCCCCAGCGGGCCTGGCTCTGGCCGACCGCCCGAAGCTCCTCGTTCATGAGGTTGCGCCAACGGCGCGCGACGAAAGTGATGCCTTGGGAGAACGGGTAGTTCATTTCCCCCGGTGCGCCCGATTCGGTGACTTCCCGCCGGCGCAGGAACAGCTCACCGCTTTCTGAGACTTCTGGCATCCAGCGCAGTTTGTGTGCGGCTGGCTTCGTCGTTCTTGGTGCGCGCTTGCGCTTGTTATCCGGCTTCCGCATTTGGTTGCGTAGTATGGCAGACGCCGCGCGGCATTCCGCGCCGCTACGTGAGCACTGTTCGTTTTGCAAGCCGCGCACACGGCGCGGCACCGGTCGCAAAACCGCTCTTATTCGACCGCAGACAGAACGATGTCGGACAGCTTCTGGAATCGTTCGATGTTGGCGTTGCTTTCCATGACACCGGCGCTCAGGCACACGAAAGTGAGATCACGCTCGGGGTCGACCCAATATAACGTGGTCCCGGCTCCGTAGTTGCCGAAGGTGCCAGGCGAGGCCAGTGTGCCAAACATGTGACGGCACATGGCCGTCCCACGCAACGAGAAACCCAACCCGATGTAGGCTGGATACTCCGGCCACCCGCGCTCTTTCGCGCGCATCGTGTAAAGCTCGTTCGGCTTCTCACCCGTCCAGTTGCGCCGGGCCAGCTCGAGCATCGCCGGCGACAGGATGCGCGTCCCATCGAGCGTCCCGTTCTGGCGAAGCATTTCCGCGAGTCGGAACATGTCCGGCACCGTGGACGCGATGCCCACCCATGGCATCTCGGCATCCTCTTCCTCGAAGGCACCGTTCGGCCCGAGATTGCTATGGCCCCGATGCCCGATCGGATAGTTGCCGCGGAAATCCGGCACGACCTTCCGCTTCTTCAGATCCGCCCGCAAACCAACCGACGTATCGCGCATCTGCAGGGGCGTAAGCAGATCCTGCTGCACGATGTCGCGATAAGACCGCTTCTTCGGATCCGTGCGCCTCAGCGCCTCCGCCATGAGCACATGATTCACCAGCGGCGAATACGCCACGTGCACACCAGGCGGCTCGGCAGGCTGCACCACTTCGCACACGGCGGCGACCATCTCGTCGAACCGGTCGATGTACATACCGGGCTTCACTTCGAAGATGATCGGAATGCCCGACTGGTGCGAGAGCAGATGGAACATCTCGATGTTGTTGCGCGCACCGCCCGAGAAGTCCGGGACCAGGTCCGAGATCCGCGTGGTCAGACCATAGCGGCCTTCTTCAATGGCACGCAGCGTGAGAATGTTGGTGAACGCCTTCGTGATCGAGAAGATGCTGAACACCGAATCCTTCTGCAGCGGCCGCGTCTGCCCCGCGTCGTGCGCGCCGATGGCCACATCGAGCGCCACCTTCCCGCCGCGCGCAATCTTGATGACTGCGCCGTGATAGAGCCCCGCCGCGATGTCTGCATGGATCACCGACTGGAGGTGGTCCAGCCGTTGTGTATTCATTTTGGTATCGCTCATCGACGTCTCCGGAAGGCAAGACTCGCTGCCATGGTCTGAGTTACCAAGTGTGGCTCAGCGTCGTCCCGCCGGTCGCAGCGGGCCGGGTTTTCCTGAAGGAATGTTCGCTCTGCGGTCTCAGCGATGCTTGGCGGGCTTGCGCGCCTTTGCCGGCGTCGTCTTATGGCGCGCCGCAGGCTCGCGCGGCGGGCTCTTGCCGACGATTTCGCGCAGATCGCTCTCGGACGCCGAGCACACACCGACGATCCGGCACGGTCCGTCGCCCTTCGCAATGTACGCGTGCCCCATCGTGCTATCGATGTATGCAGACTCGCCTTTGGACAGCACGAGCGGCGCGTAGAGCTCCGTGTGCACCTCCACCTGGCCCTCGATCACGAAGATGAACTCTTCACCGCTATGGCGCACCAGATCGCCGAACTCCTCGCGCGAGCGGGCATGCAACTCCGTGAGGATCGGAATGAACTTCTTGCGCGTGACGTCCGTGCTCAGGTACCGATAGTCGTAGTTGCGAGTCGCGAGCAGCTCGCCCTCACCCGTGCGATTGATACTCCGCCGCCCCATGATCGTCGAAGGCGATGTCACGCCATCCACCGGGGCAAAGAGCTGCCCGATGTCGATACCGAGCCCCTCGCTCAGGCGAATGAGCTTGTCGTACGACAGTGAAAGCCGGTCGTTCTCTACCTTCGACAGCGTCGGCACCGAGAAGCCGGTGCGCTTGCTCACCTCGGCGAGCGTCCAGTCTTTCTGTTTTCGCAAAGCCCGGAGCGCGGCACCGAGACGGGAACGATTGGCGGTATCTTTCATGGCTCACGTAGACGATCGTATAAGCGCGCCATGATAGAGCAACTGCCTACGGGTTTGCCTTGAAACCCGGGCCGCGGAGCACCCGTCCCGGTTTTGCACCTGTGTGCGCGCCGCGCTCCACCACGACCTGCCCGTTGACGAGCACATAGTCGATACCCGAGGGCAGCGCCACCGGATTCTCGTAGGTGGCGTTGTCCTGGATGCGCTCGTAGTTGAAGACGGTGATGTCGGCCCACTGCCCTTCCCGCAAGGTGCCGCGATCGAACAGTCGCATGCGGGTAGCGGGCCACGAGGTCATCTTGCGCACGGCCTCTTCCAGGCTCAGGACCTTACGCTTGCGCACGTACTCGGCGATGAGCCGCGGGAAGTTGCCATACGCGCGCGGGTGCGGCAGGCCGATCGCGTCCATCTCTCCAGGTTTCTCGGCGGCGCCGGCATCGCTGCCGATGCTCATCCAGGGAAAGCGCAACGCGGTCTCGATGTCCGTCTCGTCCATCATGAAAAAGAGAGCCATCGCGCGCTTGGGCCGCGCGCGCAGCACGATGTCCCACGCCACGTCCGCCGGATCGCGGTCAAGCTGCCGGCCGATCTCGGCCAGGCTCTGGTACCGATACTGGTCGTAAGCGGGGCTTCCGGAATTTGCGAGCACCACACGCTCCCACCCGCCAGAGGCAGCAACGAGGTTGGACCAGCCCGGCTGCGAGCCCGCGGCAAGCTCCTTCTTCAATCGCTCGCGTACCTGCGTGCTGCGCAGGAGCGACGCGCCCTTCTTGTCGCCCTGCTCGAATACCCAGTTCGGCACGGTGATATCGAGACCCGTGCCGCCCGCCTCGTACAAATACATATCCGCGGCGATGCTCACACCGCGCGCACGCGCGCTATCGATGAGCGCGCCGGCTTGTGGAACGAGTTTTCCCCATCCCGGTGCATACGCGCCCTTGAAGTGAAAGATTTCCACCTGGATGCCGGCCTGCTCGGCAATCTCGATCGACTCGCCGATGGCTTGCAGCAGGTCCGCGCTTTCATCGCGCATGTGGCTCGCGTAGATGCCGTCGTACTGCGCGGCTACCTTTGCGAGCTCGATGAGATCCGCCGTACTTTGGAAACTGTCGGGTGGATAGATCAGCGCCGTTGCGATCCCGACCGCACCGGCACGCATGGCCTCTGCGACGAGGGCTTTCATCTGTTCCATCTGCTCCGCAGATGGTGAGCCAGCGCCATCGCCCATCACGGCGACGCGCGCCTGCGCCGAGCTGTAATACGTGCCGAAGTTGAGCGAGATGCCGTTGCGCTCGAGCTCTGCGAAGTAGCTGACAATCTCGGCAGCAGGAACGGGAGTGCCACCTTCACCACCGAACGCAGTGGTGATGCCTTGCTGCAGCTTGTTCTCTGCACGACCGTTCACACGCAGGACTTCACCCGACTGATCCATCATGTCGATCCAGCCAGGCGTCACGTAGTCGTCACGCGCGTCGATCTCGCGCCGACCGTGATCGGCAACGCGGCCGATTTTCGCAATCCTGCCGTCGCGGATCGCGACATCGCCGTAAACCCACGGATTGCCGAGACCGTCGAGCAGACGTCCGTTGCGAATGACGATGTCGAATCGAGGCTCGTCGGCGCTGGCAGCAATGCTCATCAGCGCGAGCATCGCAATCGCCACTGCCGCGGTCCAGCTTTTCATGCCCTCTCCCGTGCCACACATGGAACCTAGCACGGTGCTAAATAGTTTCCAAAATGGAAAATCGTGCTGTAGATTTGGAAACACCGCACTGTGCACCGAAGGGGAATCGGCATGCGCCTCTCATCGCGGATCGCGGCCTCGGCCGCAGCATTGATCGGTACCCAGAACCTGTTCGCGGCAGCAGGGAACGAGCCCGCACTGGAAGAGGTGGTGGTCACTGCCACCAAGCGAACCGAACGGCTGCAGGACGTGCCGATCGCCGTGTCCGCCATCTCGGCGGAAGACATCCAGGCGCGCGGCTTCACGCAGTTCGCCGACTACGTGAATACGATCCCGGGTGTGTTCTTCCAGGACGGCGGCCCGGGCAATTCGATCATTCACATACGAGGGGCGAGCGAGAGCGGCGTCGGCTCTACGGTCGCCACGTATTTCGGCGACACGCTCACCAGCGTGTTCACCAATCATGGTGGCCAACCGAACGTCCGCCTCGTCGACATCGAGCGCGTCGAAGTGCTGCGCGGTCCGCAAGGAACGATCTACGGCGCCAACACGCTCGTTGGCGTGCTGCGCATCGTGCCCGCGGCCCCGGACGCCACACAGTTCGATTTCGATCTGGGAACGCGCGGCTTCACGACCGCGCACTCGAGCGATGAGAGCTATCACGTCGAGGGCGCCGTCAACATCCCGCTCGTGCAGGATCGCCTGGCGCTCCGCGTCGTCGGCTACAAGGACGACATCGCCGGCTACATCGACAACATCGTGCCCGCGCAGGACCCGGTCGATTACAGCGAAGTTTTCGAGCTGCCACCCGGCACGCTCGTGACGCCGGCAGTCACCGCATCGACTCAGAAAGATATCAATCGCGAGAAGACCTGGGGCGGGCGGGCAGCCGTGCGCTGGCAGCCCACTGACCAGCTGCGTGTCGACGTGAGCCACGTGACTCAGGACGCGACGCTCGACAGCGAGCCGTTCACCGTGCCCGCGGCAGGCGATTACGCGCAGAGCTCGTCGCTCTTTCCACTCGCACGAGGCGGATACGGCGAGCGGCTCAACATTACGGGGGCCAGCATCACCTACGACTGGGAGCCGGTGTCGCTGGTCTCCAGCAGCAACTGGATGGAGATGCACCGGCAATCGCACCAGGACCTCGCGTTCCTCGCGAACGCGCAGGTGGGTTCCCCAATCCCATGGTTCTACCTCGATGAAAGTTTCGGCAAGCTTTTCACGCAGGAAGTGCGGTTGCAGTCGCGCGGGGAAGCGCCGCTGCAATGGACCGCGGGGCTCTTCTATCTTCGCGAGAAGGCGGACCTCCGCCAGTTCGCAGCCGACCTGTCCTGCCCGACGTGCCTCGGCACGGTGTTCCTCGAACAGGACTTCGCGCTAGACATTCCACGAGCGCGGCAGTTGAACGAGGAGCAACGCTCGGTCTTCGGCGAAGTGAGTTATCGCTTCGCGCAGATCTGGACGCTGGGCGTCGGCGCGCGCTATCTCGAAGACGAGATCGAAAGCTTCAGTCCCACGATATTGGGGTTCCTCGGGCTCGGCTCGCCACCGCCGGGGCCGCCGCTGACGGGGAAGGTGTACGAGTTCAACCCGTCCGCGTATCTGCGCCTCGAGCCTTCGGACGATCTGACTTTCTACGCGCAGGCGGGCCGGGGATTCAGGAGCGGCGACGTGAACGACTCGCTGCCGGATGCCTGCCTCGAGCAGGCTGCCGCACTCGGGATCAAGCCGACCACAGACCCCGACACGCTCTGGAACTACGAGCTTGGCATGAAGGCGCGCTTCGCAGGCGGACGGCTCGGCGTGAATGCCGCCGTCTACAAGGAGGACTGGAAGGACGTGCAACAGGGCCTCTCGCTCGAGTGCGGCTTCGGCGGCATCGTCAATGGCGGCGACATCGATGGCAAAGGTGCAGAAGTCGAGTTGGTCGCGCAGCCGACCGACGCCTGGCGATTGAACCTCGCGGCGTCGTACAACAAGTCGCGATTCGACCGGGTGATTCCTGGCAGTACCTTCATACAGGGTGAGCGGCTGCCGGATGCCCCTGAGAAAAACTTCAGCGCCGGTGCGCAATACAGCTTCCCGATCGGTGGCCAGTGGAACGGCTTCGCGCGCGCCGACTACATCTACGTCGGCAACGTACGCGTCAAATTCGCCGCGGACCCGGACATCCTGCAGGAGTCGTACGATGTCGTGAATGCGCGGGTCGGCTTCCAGCGCCAGAACCTCGGCGTCGAGCTCTTCGGGCGCAATCTCACGGACGAGCGCGCGGTGTCGGTGACTGCAGAACCTTCGTTCGGCGGCTACCAGACCATCATTCGACCGCGCGAGATCGGCGTCGAGGTGCGTTACTCCTTCCGCTGAAGATCCCCGGAGGACACAAGTCATGCTCATCGAGACAAGAGTGTGTCTCGCGTTGCTCATCGCGACCTTCGTGGCGCTCACGGGCGTCACGGCGCACGGCTCGACTTCGGGCGCGCTCGAGTACCACACCATCGAGAACGCCTCCCCGCAGCCGCTGCCGCCCATCGGTCCGACCACGCGCGAAGAAATGGCGAGCTTCGTCGACGGCTTCATGAGCATGGCCCTGCGCAAGGGCCACGTCGCCGGCGCGACGGTCGCCGTGGTGAAGGATGGGAGCCTGTTCTTCGCGAAGGGCTACGGCTACGAGGATGTGGAGCGGCGCGTACCGGTCGATCCCGAACGCTCGGTGTTCCGGCCCGGCTCGATCTCGAAGCTGTTCACGTGGACCTCGGTCATGCAGCTCGTCGAGCAGGGCAAGCTCGATCTGGACAAGGACGTCAACACGTACCTGAAGGACATCAAGATTCCGGCGACGTATCCGGAACCCGTCACCCTGCGCAACATCATGACGCACACCGCGGGCTTCGAGGACGGCGCGATCGGGTATCTGTTCGCGAAAGATCCTGAGGATCTCGTACCGCTCGCGCCGTGGCTGAAGAAGCACATGCCCGCGCGCGTGCGGCCGCCCACCACGGATTTCAGCTCGGGCGCGAACGCGTCCTACTCGAACTACGCAACGACACTGGCCGGATACATCGTCCAGACCGTGTCGGGCATGCCGTTCGACGACTACGTCGAGCGCAACATCATGCAGCCGCTCGGCATGACCCACAGCACGTTCCGCGAGCCGCAGCCGGCGGAGCTCGCGAGCCGCTTCGCGGGCGGCTACAGGTACGAGGACGGCCAGTTCGAGCGTCGCGAGTTCGAGTACATGCATTCGGTCGGGCCCGCCGGATCGCTCTCCTCGACGGCCACGGACATGGCGCAATTCATGCTCGCGTTCCTGCAGGGTGGATCGCTCGGCGATGCGCGCATCCTCTCGCCCGAAACGGTGCGGCTCATGCACACGCGGACCATGAGCCCGGATCCAGCGCTGAATGGCTCCATGCTGGGCTTCTATGAAACATGGATCAACGGCCGGCGGGTCGTTGGCCATGGCGGCGACACGTCGTACTTCCATTCCGTGCTGTCGCTGATTCCCGATGCGAACCTCGGACTGTTCGTCTCGGTGAATACGGGCGGCGAAGGCGGGCGCACGTCGGTGGATCTCGAGCGCGCATTCGTCATGCACTACTTCCCGGCAACGCTGCCGAAGCTCACGCCGCGCCCGGATGCGAAGGAACGGAACGCACGCTACGCCGGCACCTATCGCAGCCTGCGCCGCTCCTACACCTCGTTCGAGAAGGTGTTCAGCTTCGGCTCGGACATCAAGGCGCGCGCGGCAGACGATGGCACATTGTCCATGGGCGATCCGATCGGCGACGAGCCGCATCGCTGGATCGAAGTCGGAGACGGTGTGTTCCGCGACATCTACGAGGACCTGTTCATCGCATTCAAAGGCAGCGACGGGGGACGCCCCACGGGGTTGGTCGGTTATTTCTCACCCATCGCTGCCGAGCGCATTCAATGGTGGGAGACGTCGTTCTTTCATGGCGTCCTGATTGCCATCAGCGTTCTGCTCTTCGTCACCATTCTGGTGAGCGCGATTCGCCAGCGGCGCGCGGATCGAGCAGGTCCCGCGAACGTGCGTTGGGCGCGGGCGGCGCTCGGCCTCGCGGCCGTCCTGTTCATCTTTTTCCTCGCAGGCCTCGCGCTGGTTGCGACGGACATCGACTCATTGATCTACGTCATCCCGGCATCGCTCTACGTGGCCCTCACGTTCCCGCTGCTCGCGATTCCCTGCGCGGCGCTCGCGCTGTTCCTGTTGCCACGCGTATGGCGAGCCGATGGATGGCGATTCGGCGCTCGCCTGCACTACACGCTGGCGATCGTGGCGGCCGTCGCGTTTCTCCTGGTGCTGAACTACTGGAACCTGCTCGGGTATCGCTTTGGATGATGATCAAAGTCCCACAACCCTATCTGCTGTTCCTCGGCGATGTCGCCGAGGCGCGGTATGCGAAAACGGCTTTCGGCCTGCGCGACTGGGCGCCGCAGCTCTGCATCGGTGAGCTCGCCCTGCCGACGGCCACGGTGACAACCGGTTTGCCCCGACTGAAACCTGCCCAGGCGTTCGCGCGCGGCGCGCGCTCGGTCGTCATCGGCATCGCAAATCGCGGCGGCGTCCTCGCGCCAGAGTGGATTCCTGCGCTCGTCGAGTGTCTCGAAGCGGGGCTGGACCTCGTGAGCGGCATGCATACACGACTCGCGCAAGACGCGGAGATTCGTGTCACGGCCCAACGCTATGGCCGCGCGCTCATAGACATTCGCACTCCGCCGCCTGGCATTCCGATCGGTTCTGGCGAGAAGCGCTCAGGTAAGCGATTGCTGACCGTGGGAACCGATTGCTCGCTCGGGAAGAAATACACGGCTCTCGCGCTGACACGCGCCTTCAAACGCAAAGGCGTGGACGCGGATTTCCGGGCCACCGGACAGACCGGCATTCTGATTTCCGGCTCCGGCATTCCGATCGATGCTGTCGTAGCGGACTTCATCGCAGGCGCCGCGGAAATACTGAGCCCCGCCGCGCCAGCCTCGCATTGGGATGTGGTCGAAGGTCAGGGCTCCCTCTTCCACCCTTCCTATTCCGGGGTGTCGCTCGGCCTCATGCATGGCACGCAGCCGGATGTGATCGTGCTCTGCCATGAAGTGGGACGCGAGCGCATTCTCGGGCTCGAAGACTACGCCACACCGTCGCTGGCGGAAGCGATCGATCTGCACTTGCGGCTCGCCCGTCGCACGAATGCGAATGCTCGATGTGCAGGCATCTCGCTCAACACTTCCGGCCTCAGCGATGCCGATGCGCAAGCCGCGCTCGCAAGTCAGCGCGAATGGCTGCGCCTGCCCGTGGCAGACCCGATACGCGGCGGGCCGGAGTTCGAGCGTCTCGTCGAGGCGTGCCTCGCATGAACGCGCAACGCGCCGACAGACTCGGGCTCGACATCGACGTCGAGAAATGGCCGCTGAAAGCGCCCTTCCGCATCACCGGACACACGTTCGTCGATCAGAGCGTCGTGGTCGTGCGGCTCGAGCGCGAGGGTGTCGTCGGTCGTGGCGAGGCGGCCGGCGTCTACTACCTGCACGACGAAGTCGAGCGCATGGTGGCGCAGCTCGAATCCATCCGCCCGTCGATAGAGCGAGGCCTGGATCGCGAGTCCTTGCGCTATCTGTTGCCGGCGGGCGGCGCGCGCAATGCTCTGGACTGTGCGCTATGGGATCTCGAAGCCAGGCTGGCAGGCAAGCCCGCCTGGCAGCTCGCGGGCCTCGCTGCGCTCGAGCCGCTCCTGACGACATTCACGGTAGGCGCGGATTCGCCGGAAAAGATGGCTGAAGCCGCGCGCGCGTACACCGGCGCACGCGCCATCAAGCTGAAGCTGACAGGCGAGCCCGTCGATTCGGATCGCATTCTGGCCGTGCGGGATGTATGCCCCGACGTATGGCTGGGCATCGATGCGAACCAGGGCTTCACGCTCGCTTTCCTGGAAAACCTGATGCCGCTGCTCGTTGGCGCGCGCGTCGAATGCATCGAGCAACCGTTTCCCATCGGGCGGGAACCGGACCTGCTCGACCTGCGCTCGCCCATTCCGGTCGCGGCCGATGAAAGCGTGCAGGAGGCGAGCGACATCCCCTCTCTCGTCGGGCACTTCGACATCGTGAACATCAAGCTGGACAAGTGCGGCGGGCTCACGGAGGCGTTCACGATGATCGAGGAAGCGCGCCGCTACGATCTCGACATCATGGTGGGCAACATGACCGGCACGGTGCTGTCGGTGGCGCCGGCAATGCTCATCGGCCAGCGCTGCAAGATCGTCGATCTCGATGCCGCCTGTTTCCTGTGCGACGACCGGCGTCCCGGCACCGTCTATCGCGACGGTAAGGTGTGGTGTCCCGAAGAAGCGTGGGGTCACCCGGTGTAATGGCCACGGACGCTACTGCGCAGGGATCGGCGATTCCGCCCGGGCGAGCCGTGTACTCGGAGCCCTCCGACTGGTTCGGTCAGCCGCGCGGCCTCACCGTGTTGTTCCTCACGGATACGTGGGAGCAATTCTCGTTCTACGGGATGCGCGCCCTGCTCGTCTTCTACATGGTGAAGCAGCTCCTGCTCGCACAGGAGACGGCCTCGCTCATCTACGGCATCTACGCGGCGTGCGTGTACTTCACCCCGATCGTCGGTGGGGTGGTCGCGGATCGCTGGCTCGGCAAGCACTATTCCGTCATTTGCGGCGGCTCGATCATGGCGCTGGGGCATTTCATGATGGCCTTCGAGCCGCTGTTTTTCTTCGCGCTCGCCGCGATCGCCCTCGGGAACGGGTTGTTCCTGCCGAGCCTCCCCAGCCAGATCAGCGCCCTCTATCGCGAGGACGATCCGCGACGGCGCTCCGCGTACAACTTCTATTACATGGGCGTGAACATTGGCGGGTTCCTCGCACCGCTCGGGTGCGGGACGGTTGGCGAGCTTTATGGATGGCACTGGGGATTCACCGTGGCGGGCGTCGGAATGATTGCCGGGCTGTCCACGTATCTCCTCGGCGGACGCTACTTGCCGCGCGAACGCGCGAGCGAAGGCAGACCCGTTGCGCCTCCGCGCGCGCCGGGACTGTGGCCGCGTTTCGCGCTGCTCGCTGGCATCGCCGGTGTCGCTGTCGTGTTCCGGACCGCCTACGAGCAGGTGGGCAACACGCTGCCGCTCTGGATCGAGCATGCCCATCGCACCGTCGGCTCGTTCGTCATTCCGATGACGTGGTTTCAGTCGCTCAACCCGCTCATCGTCGTGCTGTTCACGCCGTTCTTCGTCGCGCGCTGGCTGCGCATGGCGCGTGAGGGACGCGAGCCGTCTTCGATCATGAAAATGGCAATGGGCGCCGGAGTCGTTGCACTCTCGTATGTGATGCTTGCGGGTGTTGCTGTGTGGACGGAACAGAGCGGCACACCGGCAAGCTGGCTCTGGCTGGTGGCCTTCTTCGTCGTGATGACAGCGGGTGAGCTCTACATCCTGCCGATAGGGCTCGGCCTGTTCGGGAGGCTCGCACCTGAAGGCTTCACCGCCACGAGCATTGCGCTATGGTTCTTCGCCGCCTTCGCGGGAAGTTTTGCAGCCGGCGCCGCGGGCACGCTGTGGAGCCATCTGTCCGCCGCCAAATTCTTCGTGTTGATTGGCGCGATCGCCGCCACGTCCGGACTTTTGCTCCTCGTCTTCGACCGTTCCGTCCGACGACTCGCAGCGGAGTAACTGAAGGAGTTCCACCATGACCATCGCGTTCTGCATCATGGCGCTGCTCGTCTCGACGATCAGTCTTGCGGGATCCGCAGAGCCAAGTGGCCCCACACTGACAGAAACGGATGTGTCCGCGTACCTGGATGGCCTGCTGCCGTCCGCGATGGCCACCGGCGATATCGCTGGCGCTGTGGTCGCGGTGGTCAAGGACGACAGGCTTCTGTTCGCGAAGGGCTATGGTTTCAGCGATGTGGAGAAGCGCACGCTCGTCTCGGCGGAGAGAACCCTGTTTCGCCCGGGCTCGATCTCGAAGCTCTTCACCTGGACCGCGGTGATGCAACTCGTCGAGGCCGGCAAGCTGAATCTCGATCATGACGTCAATGAGTATCTGGATTTCAAGGTCGAGGGTTACGAAGGCAGGCCCATTACCTTGCGTCACCTGATGACGCATACGCCGGGATTCGAAGAGCGGTTGAAGGACCTCGTGCTGCCCGACGCGAGTCATCTGAAGCCGCTCGAAGCAATGCTCAAGGAAGGCGCTCCGCACACGCTCTATCCGCCGGGCGAGGTGCCGGCTTATTCGAACTACGGCGCGGCGCTCGCCGGCTACATCGTTCAGCGCACCTCGGGCATGCCCTACGAGGAATACATCGAAAAGAAGATCTTCGCGCCACTCGGCATGCGTGCTGCGAGCTTCAGGCAACCCCTGCCGCAATCGCTCGCGCCGCAGATGTCCAACGGGTACATGAAAGCGTCGGAGGACGTCGTGCCGTTCGAGCTGATGCCGGACGTGCCCGCCGGTTCGCTGTCCGCAAGCGCCACGGACATGGCGAACTTCATGCTCGCTCATCTGAACGAGGGATACCTGCCAGCGGTCGGCGAATCGAGTCGCATCCTCGCGCCACCGACGGTGGCCCTCATGCACACCACCTCGAACACTCCGGCGCCTGGCATCGATGCCATGGCACTCGGTTTCTACGAACAAGGCCGGAACGGCTATCGCGCCATCGCGCACGGCGGCGATCTGATTGCCTTTCACAGCGACCTGATCCTGCTACCGCATGCGAAGGTGGGCTTGTACGTCTCATTTAATAGTGTCGGTCGTAACAACGCGACGTACGCGCTGCGCACGGCGCTGACCGAAGGCTTTGTGGACCGCTACTTCCCGCGTTGGCAAAGGCTCGAATCACCGCAGCCACTGCAAGGTTCGCTGGACCGCGCGCACGCCGTGGCGGACCCCACCTACGAGCTGAGTCGCCGCGCGGGAACGAACCTCTTCAGCTTCGTGTACATGTTCCTGCAGAGTGGCGGGGAGGTCACGGACAAAGGTACGCTGAAGTTCGATGCGCTCACCGGACTCAACGACAAGCCGCGTGAATTCCAGGAAGTCACACCCTGGCACTGGCGCGAGATCGGGAGCGAGATGCGACTGGCAGCCGTGCGCACGCCGGCGGGCGCGATCCAGTCGATCGTGCCGGACGGGTATGGGCCGATCTTCGTGTTCCAGCCTGTGCCGGCGTGGCGCTCCAAGACCTGGTTGCAACCGGCGATCGTCATCTCCGCGATCGTGCTCGTCGTGGCGGCAGTCGCGTGGCCGACGGCCGCTATTCGTCAACGCGTCCGACGGAAACGCAACCCGACCTTGCCGGCCGTGCCGACTTCGCGGTGGTTGCTGGCATCCCGGATCGGGAGTGTTGCGGGCCTCGTCTTCCTCGTGCTGGCGGCCTCCATCCTCATGATGTTCATGAATGACACGTTCTGGGTGTTGACGGATACCGGCGTTCCCTTCCTGCGCCTGGTGCAGCTCATTGCCTTGCTCACTGTCGTCGGCGCGGTCGCAGGCGTCGTAGCAGCCGTCCAGAGCTGGCGGGACGCGCAAGGACGACGCTGGTCGGCGGCGGGCCGCACGCTCACCGCGCTTGCCTGCCTCGTCTGCGCGTACGTGGTGCTGGTCTTTCACTTCCTGACGATCGAGCTGAGCTACTGACACGATCCCTTCTGCACCCTAGACTGCACCTCCAGCATATCCATGTGGGGGGCTATCCATGGTCAGTTCGATCCTGAATCGCGGTGGCATCGGGAATGATTCCGGTCGCGGGCCATCGCTGGGACTGCGCGCACTTCCGGTCGTCATCGTTCTGCTGGTCGTCATCGTGCTGTTCAGTGCTGGGTACACCATCGAGACGGGGCACGTCGGCGTCACGCGAACGCTCGGTAGCGTCAGCCTGGAGGAAGTCGGCCCGGGCTTTCACCTGAAGCTGCCGTTCATCACCCAGGTGCGCGAGTTCTCCGCGAAGGAGAACGCATTCGACCTGGAGGACCTCACACCGAAGGCAGCGGACAACCTCTCGCTTCGCCAGCTCGACGTCACGGTGTTCTACAGCGTGGCGCGCGACAAGATCTCGGAGGTCACCGTGAAGTACGCCTCGTCCGAGGAACGCGACAGCAACGGCATTTACGTCCCGGCGTATAACGTCGTCTGGCGCGAAGCGCGTGGCGTCACGTACGAAGTGGTGGCAGGTGTGGACTCACTGCAACTGCATAAACAGCGCGAAATGTTGCAGTCAGAGATCCAGTCGCTGCTCCAGAGGCGACTCGACGCGAAGGACCCGAGCACGTTCTCCATCCAGCGCGTCGTCGTGCGTGCGCTCAACACGGACCCCTCGATCGAACAGTCGATCCAGCTCGCCGTGCAGAACCAGAAGAAGCTCGAAGCGAAGAAGATCGAGGTGGAGATCGCAGCAAAGGAAGCGGAGATCGAAGTCGCCAAGGCGCAGGGTATCGCCAAGGCCAACCAGATCATCAATGCTTCGTTGACTGCTGAGTACCTGCAGCACGAAATCAATCTCGCCCTGCAGGAGTTTGCGAAGAATGGCGGTCAAACCGTAGTGATTCCCGCAAACATGCAGGGATTCCAGGTTCTCCTGAACCAGGACCGCATCCGCCCCTCGCGCGGCGCCGGGGCCGCCCCCACACCCTGATGCATCGATGCATGAACGGGCCGCGCATGAGGCCCGGCCCGTTCATGCAGGGGATCAGCCCTTCGTTGTGCTCGAACGCTTGCTGGCGTGAGCGGCATCCACCTTCGCGAGCTGGGGACTGTTCACTTCACGCACGGCATTCGCGACGGCGTTCTTCACGCACCGCCTCGATAGTTCCGTCACTCGCATGCTGTATTTGCTCTCCTCGGGACAGACTTCGCGCGCGGCGCTGACGATGCGTCGGTACAGCGTCAGCGCGCCTTCCTCCGTGTTGATGTCGAGATCGTCGTACTGAACGGCGAGGCGCGGCGCATCCATGTCCGCGAAGCGTGAGGGTGAGGCCTTCGTGACGGCCATCACACCGATAGACATAACACCGGCAAGAAGCGCAACGGCAAGGCGTGTGTGCGAACCAAGTGACGATGCGGAAACTGGGGCGATCATGGTGCGTCTCCACTAAAGGGCAACATGCATGAGTGCATGACGCATTTAGGATGCGCGGAGCCTTGAGTTTGTTTGCTCGTCTCGACGCGCGCCGCTCACGATTCAGCGACATCATCGCGACGTGCTGAAGCGTCGTCCCGGCGCTGGTGATACCGCTCGTCCCTCAGGTTTACTGCTTGTCCCGTGCGGGTCCGTTCAACTCGGCGAGCAGTGCGATCGTGTGGGGCTTTGCTTCGGGCGGATGGGTGGCGAGAAAAACGCCTTGCGCCCAGGTGAGCGGCGTGCGGCCTTCCTTGTCGGCGACATCGAGCGATGCACCCTTTTCAACCAGGAAACGGATGATGTCATCTGACCCACGGTTGGCGGCGCCGTGGATGGCGCGCACGCCCATGGAGTTCGCGGCGTTCACATCGTTCCCGAGCGAGTGCGCCAGCTTCACCGCTTCGAGGAGATGCTCCGGGCCTTCATCGTAGGTTTGGGAGACAGTCCAATTCACACCGGCTGCGGCGGCGAGCGGCGTCGTGCCATTGAACGTGGAAATGTTCGGATCGGCTTTGTGTTCGACGAGCAGCCTCATCACGGTGATGTCGCCGGCGAGTGCGGCTCGCAGGAATGGGGTCTGGCCGGTGAAGTCGACCCAGGAAAGTGAGCCGAGTCGCGTGATCCAGCGGCGTTGCGGTGGGTACTCCCTGGTGCGGACGTTTGGGTCCGCGCCCTGGGCCAATAGAGTGTGGATCAGGTCGAGCGCGGCTTCGCGATTGACGCCGTTGTTACGTGTGGGGCCTGGAACGTCCAGGTTGCGAATGTCGACGGCTGCGAAGAGCGGCGTTTGGCCGTACCAGTCGGTGGCGTTTACGTTCGCGCCGCGCTCGATGAAGACGCGGGCCAGCGGGAGCTGGTCGTTCAGGATCGCCATTAGAAGAGGTGTGACGCCGTCGGCGTCGGGCTCGTCCAGCTCGGCGCCTGCTTTCAGGAGGAGCTGCGCGATTTCGATGTGCCCTTCTCGCGCGGCGTACAGCAGCGGAGTTTTTGCGCCTGGAGTGGGATCGCGCTCGCCGCGCTCGGGCCAGCCGCCGCGGACGATTCCTGCGCCCTTCGAGCCGCTGTTCGAACCCGGCGGGCGGAATGCGGCGGCCTTGCCAGTGCGTGTTTGGGCGTTGACGTCTGCTTTGTGCTCGATGAGCAGGCGGACGACACCTGTGTTGCCGGCTCGTGTCGCGAACATCAGGGCGGTCTGCTCATAGGTTGGATCGCGGCTGTCGACAGGTGCGCCCTTGTCGAGCAAGGCCTTCACGATCTCCGGCGAACCGAGACGCGCCGCCATCATGAGGCACGTTTCGCCAGTGACATCGGCAGATTTCGGGTCCGCCCCTGCATCCAGCAAGAGACGAATCATCACCATATCGCCGTTGGCAATCGCGAGGTGCAACGGCCGCACGCCATACCGATTCGCGAGATTCGCATCCGCCCCGGCCTTGATCAGCCGCCTCGCCGTCGCGTGGTCCTGCACCCGCACGATCCAGTGGAGTGCTGGCGTTCCATCAGCGCTCGGCGCATTGACTACATCAAAACTTGCGGGCTCCCTTGGCGGCGCGCGCCGGCTGGAATCAGGCGCCGGCCGTCCTTCCGCCCTTACTGGCGATCGCGAATCGGGCGATTCCGGCGTTTGCGAGATTGCGCCGGTGCTCAACATGAGCAGGATGGCTGCGCATGCTGTCGGCGCAGAGGCGCATACGGAAAGGAAAGGTTTGCGCTGGATGCGCATGTCAGATCTCTACCGTGCCGGTGCTATCACCGAAGGAATCAGCCTGCACACCGAGTTTGCGAAGCATCGCGAGTTGCAGGTTCGACAGGGGCGTGTCGCGAGCAGCCTGAATGTGCCGCCCACCTTTGAGTGCCCCAGCGGCGGCGCCGACAAGCACGATTGGCAACGGCGCATGATCGTGCTGATTACTGTTGCTCATCCCACTGCCGTACATCACGAGTGAATGGTCAAGCAGCGACCCTTCACCATCAGGCGTATCACGCAGCTTCTGCACCAGGTAAGCGAACGTCTTCGCGTGGTACTGATTGAGCTGAGTCAGCCGAACGATGTTCTCAGCAATATTCGAGTGATGCGAAAGGTTGTGAAACGGGTCGCGAATCCCACTCGCCGGAAAAATAGCGTTACTGACTTCCTTCGCAAACATCAAAGTCGTAATACGCGTGACATCAGCCTGCCAGGCCAGCACCTGCAAATCGAACATCAACTTGATGTGCGTATCGAAATCATCCGGAATCCCCGCTGGCGCATTCGGCAACTTCAACCCTGACGGAATCTGCTGACCCGCAATCGCAATCCGCCGCTCCACTTCCCTCACGTCATGCAAATACCGTTCGAGTCGCGTCCGGTCAGCAGCCGGAAGCTGCTGCTGCAGCGACCCCACTTCACCCATGATCGAATCGAGCAGGCTCCGCGCCTCGGCACGCCGGGTGGCGCGCTGTTCAGCCGTGCTCCCATCGCCGAACAACCGCTCGAACACCACCTGCGGATTGTTCTCCATCGGCAGCGGCGAAGTCGGCGACTGCCATGAAATAGTGTTGCGATAGGCGCAGGACAGCCCCGTCCCGCAACTCAGCCCGCCGTCCTCAATGGCAAGCTCGAGTGACGGCAACGGCGCATCCTGCCCAAGGTGCTTCGCCGCCACCTGATCGACGCTGATGCCGAGCTCCGCTTCGGACCCAACCCCGGGCTTCGCTCCCGTGAGATACACGGCAGACGATCGCGTGTGATTCGCTCCCGCAGACGCGTCCTGACCATACGCAAGCGGCAACGTGAGCCCGCTGATCACGTTCACTCTGTCGCGGAACGGCTCGAGCGGCTTCAGGATCTCCGGAAACTCGAAGCCCGTGCCCGCTTGCGCCGGCGTCCACTTGCTCATCACCGCGCCGTGAGGCACGTAGATGCACGCAAGCCGCTTACGCGGCGTCGCCGCCGAAACCGCCGCCCGCACTCCGCCCGCTGGAATCATCGATTCGAGCAAAGGCAGCGCGAGCGCCGCGCCGGCGCCGCGTAACAGCGCGCGCCGTGAAAGATGCCGCTTCGTGAGATAGGCCGCCATGGTGTGCTACCCCTGCATGATCTCGATCCCCAGTCCCATCGGGTCCGTGAATCGCAGCGTGAGATTCGCATCGACGCCCTCGACCTTCGCGCCGAGTTTCTGGAGCTCCCGCGTCACATCCTTGCTATCGAATGGCTCGACCCTGATGCGAATGTAGTCGACGCGCGGCGACTCGCCCGCCGCGACTTTCGCGAGCGCGAGCTGCGTACCCGCCACCTGAAACCACAATTCACCGGACTTGTGCCCCACGCGCGGGGCGCCAAAGAACTTGCGGTAGAACTGCGCCGACTTCTCGACGTCCGTAACGTGCAGCATCACCGCATCGAGCCCTCTCGGCTTCAGCAAAGGCGCTTCTTCCACGATGCGCCCCGCCCGCTCCGTGCTCTTCGCAAGGCCAGCCGGGTCCTTCAGGAGCTGCAACCCGATCGCATCCGGATCGGGGATGATGCCGAAGCGCCCGCCCGCCATCCCTTCGGCCTTCAGCTCCTCCGTCATCGCTGCCGGATCGTAGTCCGTGACCAGCGCGCAGAAATGATCGAAGAACGCATTCGGCGCATTTGCTCGAGACCCGAACGCGAGATAGCCCGGATTCAGCGTGACGTAGTAACGCAGCGGCGGGTCCTTCTCCTTGTGCACCTCCGGATTGAACACGCGACCGTAGAACTTTGCCGCCGCGGTAACGTCCGGCACGACCGAGCCCATGTGCTCTATGCCCGTTGTCCGGAGCGGTAGCTGCTTCGTCTGCGAAAACAGAGGCACCGACAGTGACGCGGCAATGCCACCGATGACGACGCGTCGCGAATGCATGGAGCTACTCATTGTTTCACCTTCATCTGGAACGGCGTGCTGCGAACGATACCGAGCACGAGCGACGTGAAGCGATAGTCGTCGCGGGCAGCGTCACGGACGATATTGCGTACCGTCGGCTGATCGTGCGCTTCGAGACGACGACCGAGCGCATACGTCATGAGCTTCTCGGTGCCGATCGTGACGAACGCGTCGGACCTGCCGAGCAGCGCCTTGCGCAGGTCCTGCACACCGTTGAGTTGAGTACCATCGACCAGCGTGCCCGTGGAATTGATAGGCGCCGGCCCGTCCTTGTCGCGCCAGCGCCCGACGAGATCGAAGTTCTCCAGCGAGAATCCGATCGGATCCATGATCTGGTGACACGCGGCGCACGTCGGATTCTGCCGATGCAGCTCGAGCCGCTCGCGCAACGTCGTCGGCTTCGCCGCGTTTGGGTCCTGTGAAAGGTTGACCTCGACGCCCGGCGGCGGCAGCGGCACGTGGGCGCCGAGCAGGTTCTCCATGACCCACGCGCCACGCGTGACGGGCGAGGTTCGATCGGCGACGGACGTGACCGTCAGGATGCTGCCCTGACCCAGCAATCCGCGTCGAGGCGCGTCCTTCGCGAGAGGCACGCGTCTCATGTAGCTGCCATGCACGTCAGACATTCCGTAGTGGCGGGCCGAGCGCTCGTTGACGAACGTGTAGTCCGCATCGAGCAAGTCCACGAAGCTGCGATTCTCGCGCATCACGCTGGCGAAAAGCATCTGCGTTTCCTGCTCGAACGCCTGGCGCAGGTTGTCGTCGAACTCCCGGTCAGCGGGCTGCGCGTTACGCAGCTCGCGCAGGTGCAGCCACTGGCCCGCAAAGTTCTCGACGAGCGCATCGGAGCGCGGGTCGGCCAGCATGCGGCGAACCTGCTGATCGAGAATCTTCGGCTCGCTGAGCTTCCCTGCGCCGGCGAGCTGGATCAGCTCGTCGTCGGGAATGCTGCTCCAGAGGAAGAATGAGAGACGCGAGGCCAGCTCGACGTCGCTCACCCGGTAAGCCGTGCCCTTTGCGAGGTCCGGCCGATCGCTTTCCATCCGATAGAGAAACTGCGGATCGGAGAGCACACGCGCGAGACCTTGCTGGATGCCGGTTTCGAAATCGCCACCCGCCCGACGCGCGCCTTCATAGAAACCCATCAGCGTCTGGACGGCGGGCTCACCAGGTTGCACAGGGCGGCGATAGCCCTTGCGCGCGAGGCGCGTGAGAATTTCCCGCGCGCACGTGGACTCGCCGGCTGCATCTGCCGGGCGGCAGGTGAAGATCGCGCGACGACTGGGCGTGTCGCCCGCGCCGGTCGCATCGAAGGGCCCGTTGATCGCCACGCTGTCGATGTTGTCGCGGCGGGTGGCGGCCTTTGCGTAGAGGTTGTCGACTCCATCGGAATTCCTGCGATCGACCAGCGCTACGCCGATGTCCTGCGGACCCGCCTTCAGCCGCAGACGGAATTTCCGGGGATCGTCGACCTTGACCGGCTCGCCGTTGAGCGTCACGTCGATCGTGGGCGGTGGCCCACCGCCCGGACCGCTGAAGCGGAAACCGCCACCGGAGTCGATGCGAAACTCGTACTCGGCATCGAGCGGGAAGTTGTGCGTGATGAGCAGGCCGCCGCGGGTGCCGAGCGGCAGACCTTCGATGTGCTCTTCCTGCCCGCCCGGCGCCGCGTACTTCACCAGAACGGGCGCCATGGAGCGGTCACCGACCGCCCAGCGGCTGATCTTCATCGCCGTGCCGATGTACGCCTGAATCAGCGTCGGCGAAACGCTGAGTATGTCGGCGATGTTGTCGAAGCCCTCAGCGGCATTGTCAGCGGGCAGGAGTGTGGTGACATCCGCGCGATAGGCCAGCAGGTCGCGAATGGCATTCGCGTATTCGGTGCGATTCAAACGATGGAGCGATGAGCCGGACGGAGCTGGCCGCTCGCCTGCGGATTGATCGAGCCGCGTCGCCAGCTCGGTGGCGAAGCTGTCCAGCGTAGTCCGCTCGGGCCGCGGCTTGCCGGGCGGCGGCATCATGCCCGTGCGCAGCTTGCGGACGGCTTTTTCCCACGTGTCCGCTTCGGAGCCGATGGTCTCGGGCGTCAAAGCATCGAATGCCACGCCGCCGGCCCAATCCGTGGTGTTGTGACAGTCGACGCAATACTTTTCGAGAACCGGCCAGTGCCTGGGCGCGTCCGCTCCAAACGCGGTCACGCAATTGAAAACCAAGACGGAAGCCGCAACCGCTCCGGTTACGCCACGACGCACGCCAATTCCCCCTTCTGGCGCATGACAAGGGGTCGCCATGCGCGATGGCGAGAATAGTGCCGCTCCCGGAGCCGGTCGAGGCGCGGAACGCCCCGTCTCAATTACGTCAGCGCCGCGACTTCACTTTGCGTCGTGAAAAATGACGCCGAGCGTGTGCCGGTGTCCGCTCAACACACGGCTGACCCCGTGGCGGAGATTCACGCGATAGCTGCCACGCGTGCCCTGCACCGGCCGATGATGAACGGCGAAGATCACTCCATCGCCTCGTTGCAGAGGCACGACCTCGGCCCGCGACTGCATGCGCGGCCTCTGCTCGGTCAGCACGAACTCGCCGCCTTCGAAGTCCTGTCCTGGCTGGGAGAGCAGGATCGCCACCTGCAGCGGAAACACGTGCTCGCCGTAGAGATCCTGGTGAAGGCAGTTGTAGTCGCCAGCCGCGTATTGCAATAGAAGAGGTGTCGGCCGGCTCTGCCCTGCTTGCCGGCAACGCGTCAGGAATGCGGCATGGGACTCGGGGAACTGCACGTCGCTGTGCAAGGCTTCGTTCCAACGATTCGCGATCGGCGCGAGATGCGGATAGAACGCCGCGCGCAGCTCTGCGACGAGCGGCGGCAGCGGGTATGCAAAGTACTT
>Ga0081539_10001138_pt1 | contig 48256 bp, 43 predicted proteins | sample TabmetS4T2R2_FD_71023 | JGI IMG/M metagenome (GOLD analysis project Ga0081539, IMG submission 71023) | Tabebuia heterophylla rhizosphere microbial communities from the University of Puerto Rico - S4T2R2 | ecosystem: Host-associated > Plants > Roots > Rhizosphere ... | reverse complement strand
CGCGAGGCCCGTCAAACCCCGGACACGGCGCCCGGCCGCCGGCGGCGGCGACGCTGTCGTCCGCCTGCAGGACGTCTCCAAGCAGTACGGGTCGGGCACCAGCGCGCTGCTCGCCCTCGATCGCGTCTCGCTGACCGTGCGGCACGGCGAGTTCGTCTGCCTGCTGGGCGCGTCCGGTTGCGGCAAGAGCACGCTGCTCTCGGTGGTCGCCGGCCTCGACGAGATCACCGGTGGGACCCTGGACATCGACGGCCGCCACGTCGCGCTGATGTTCCAGGAGGCCGCCCTGTTCCCGTGGCTCTCCGTGGCCGGCAACGTCGAGCTGCCGCTGCGGCTGCAGGGCGTCGGCCGGGCCGAGCGCCGCAAGCGCGCCGCCGAACTGCTGGACGTCGTACGGCTGGGCGGCTTCGGCCACAAGCGCCCGCACGAGCTCTCCGGCGGCATGCGGCAGCGCGTCGCGCTGGCCCGGGCACTGGCCCAGAACGCCGACATCCTGCTGATGGACGAGCCGTTCGGCGCGTTGGACGCGATGACCCGCGACATCCTGCACGACGAGCTCGAACGGATCTGGCGGGAGCAGGACCTGACCGTCCTGTTCGTGACGCACAACGTGCGCGAGGCCGTCCGGCTCGGCGACCGGGTGATCCTGCTGAGCAGCCGGCCGGGCCGGGTGCTCGAGGACTTCCCGGTCACCCACCGGCGGCCGCGCCGCATCGACTCCCCCGAGGTGGCCACCCAGGCCGCCGAGATCACCGACCGGCTCCGCGCGGAGGTGGCCCGCCATGCCCAGTGAGACCGTCGCCGACAAGGACAGCCGCGCCGAGGTCACCGGGCTCGACGCCCTGGAACTCGCCCCGGCGAAGGACAACGGCACACTCGGCAGGAGGACCTGGCGCAGCGCCTGGCCGAAGCTGCTGGCCGTGGTGATCGTGCTGCTCGGCTGGCAGATCGTGGTCTGGTCCGGGTGGAAGCCGGAGTTCGTGCTGCCCGGTCCGAAGACCGTCGTCACCGATCTGGCCGGCCTGATCACCACGGCCGACTTCTGGAGTGGCGTGCGGCTCACACTCACCCGGGCGGTCTCCGGGTTCCTCCTCGCGGTGGTGATCGGCACCGGCGTCGGTGCGGCGGTCTCCCGATTCGCGCCACTCCGGGCGGCGATCGGCTCGCTGATCACCGGCCTGCAGACCATGCCGTCGATCATGTGGTTCCCGCTGGCCATCCTGCTGTTCCAGATCAGCGAGAGCGCCATCATGTTCGTGGTCGTCATCGGCGCCGCGCCGTCGGTGGCCAACGGCCTGATCAGCGGCATCGACTACGTGCCGCGGACGTGGCTGCGGGTGGGCCAGGTGCTGGGCATGAAGGGCATCGCGAAGTACCGGCACCTGATCCTGCCGGCCTCGCTGCCGTCCTTCATCTCCGGCCTGAAGCAGGGCTGGGCGTTCTCCTGGCGCAGCCTCATGGCCGGCGAGCTGCTGGTCATCGTGCCGGGTGCGCTCTCCATCGGGGTACGCATGCAGCAGGCCCGCGACCTCACCGACTCCAGCCTGGTGATCAGCTACATCATCGTGGTGCTGGTGATCGGCATCCTGATCGACGTGCTGTTCAACGCCGCCGACAACACCCTCCGCCGGCGTTGGGGACTGCTGACGAGCTAGACCGGGCGAACCGATCTGAGCACGTCGTCGACCACGTAGTCCCACTGCTTGTGGGTGCCGGGGATCGACACGTACAGGACGGCGGCGGTCGGCTTGCCGACGTCGATGACCGCCACCGCGGCGAGCTCCTCGGTGGCGGTCAGTCCGGGTTCGGAGAAGCGCAACCGGAACTCGCTCACCCAGGCCGGCCGCCCGCCCAGCTTGGTCAGCTCGTCCCGCAGCGACTCCATCCTGTTCGGCTGCGGGTAGTACTCCGCCCGTACGTCCGCGGCCACCTGGCGCCCCACGCACTCCAGGTCGAGCGTCATCGCGTCGTTGTCGGCGGCCGGCACGGCGGCCGACAGGATCGACGCGTGGTAGCTGCCCCGGCTGTAGCGCTCGGTCACGAAATGCTGGCCGACCCGGTACGGCACCTCCAGCGTGCCGGCCCGCCACACCTCGGTCCAGGGCAGCCAGGGCTTGCCGTACGCCTTGTAGGAGATTCCGGCGTCGGGGTCGACCGTGCGCGCCCCGGTGGCGGGCGGCAGGGCGCCCGGCCGCTGGGTCGGCGCACCGCTCGGCGACGCGGTCGGCGCCGGGCACGCCTGGGCGAGCGGGGGGCGGACATCGGTGGGCGCGGAGGCCCTGGTGCGGAACGGGTCGCCGCCGGACGACAGCACCAGGATCAGGATGACAGCCAGGCCGGCGGCCAGAATCGCGCCGGCGATGCCGGCGAAGACGAGCAGCTGGCGCCGGCGACGCCGTGGCCCGTCCGGCGCGGGCGGCTCCGGCGGGGCGGCCGGCGGGGGCGGCGAGAGCGGCGGTACGCCCGGAGCCGTGACCGTGCCCGACCCCCAGCGATCACCAGGTCGCTTCCAGGAGTACGTCTCCGGAGTCGGGTCGGCCATGAATTCCAGTGAACACCACGACGGGTACCGCCGCGTCATGGCATCGGCGCACCGCTGGTCGCCGGCTCGGTGGCCACCTGGCCCGGCTGGCGGGCGGTCGAGCCTCCGGCCGCCTCGTACCAGGGCGTGAACACCACGACGAGGACGAGCACGACACCCGCGCCTCCCACCGCGAGCACGAACCCCAGCTCCCGGCGCGCCGACGTGCCTCGCATGCTGCCTCCCGTGCCGCCCGGCGAAGAGTACGGTCACCTATTGGACGCGCCGGCAGCGCGTCCGGTTGCCTGCGTCCCGGGTCGCGTTCCGGGAAGTCAGGTACCGTCTGTCCATGGAGCTCGTGTATCCCCCGGTCATCGCCTTCGCCAAGACGATGTTCCGCGTGCTCGATCTGAAGATCCAGATCGACGGCGCCGAGCACATTCCGCGGACCGGCGGCGCCGTGCTGGCGAGTAACCACTCGAGCTATCTGGACTTCATCTTCTGCGGTCTCGGCGCGCAGCCGGCCGACCGGCTGGTCCGGTTCATGGCCAAGAAGTCCGTCTTCGACCACCGGGTCAGCGGGCCGCTGATGCGCGGCATGCGGCACATCCCGGTGGACCGGGACGCCGGCGCCTCGTCCTTCCGGGCGGCCGTCACCGCGCTGAAGAACGGCGAACTGGTCGGCGTCTTCCCGGAGGCGACGATCAGCGAGTCGTTCACCATCAAGGAACTCAAGTCCGGTGCGACCCGGCTGGCGCGGACGGCCAAGGTGCCGCTCATCCCGATGGCGGTGTGGGGACCGCACCGGCTCTGGACCAAGGGACGCCCGAAGGACCTGACGAAACGGCACGTGCCGGTGCTCATCAAGATCGGCCAGGCGATCGAGGCCCCGAAGGGCGTGTCGCCTGACGCGCTCACCGTGACGCTGCGGGAGCGGCTGAGCGGGCTACTGGACGCGGTGCAACGGGCCTACCCGGAGAAGCCCTCGGGCCCGGACGACCGCTGGTGGCTGCCCGCCCATCTGGGCGGCACGGCGCCGCTGCCGGAGGCCGCGGCCGCGCTATGACCCGGCAGCGCGAAGACGCGCCGGCGCCACGACCCCTGGCGGGGGCGCGGCGCCGGCGTACTACTGATGATCAGAGCGGGCGGATGTTCGCGGCCTGCGGGCCCTTCTGGCCCTGCGTGACCTCGAACTCGACCCGCTGGTTCTCGTCCAGGCTGCGGTAGCCAGAGCTCTGGATCGCGGAGAAGTGGGCGAAGACGTCGGCGCCGCCGTCGTCCGGGGTGATGAACCCGAAGCCCTTGTCCGCGTTGAACCACTTCACAACGCCCGTAACCATGCTCGTCTCCTCGACGGTCGATCGTTCCCGGCCATTATGGACGGGAACGAGGTGGTAAGACCCGCACTTCGCGGGCCTCGTGTCGCCGTACTGATCGCCCGTACCGGAGAAACCCGGGTTACGACAAAGAGCGCCTGGGGCAGACTTCCCCACAGGCGCTCCTGAGTACTTGGGAACCAAACTGACAACGCTCGGGAGCCTAGCACGACGGAGGAGGCCGACCGGTGATCGGCGTACAACTCGCTTTGCGGCTCAAGGAAGCCGGACTGACCTGGAAACCGGCGCTGGGTGACCGGTTCGCGATTCCCGACCGGGATCTCGACGACGAGATTTTCGTGCTGAGCAACATGACGATCGAGGTGTACACGCTGCCGGAGGGCCGAGTGATCGGCTTCAACGGCACCACCGAGTGGGCGCTGGACGACGTCGAGATCGAGGAGACCATCTGGCTGCCCCGCGAAAACCAGCTGAGGGAACTGCTCGGCGGCACTTTCCGGGCGCTGGCCCGGTCGGCCACGGGCTACGAGGTCCGCGTCGACCTGCTCGGCGAGGAGCGGACGTTCGCCGCGGCAAGCCCTGACGAGGCGTACGCCGCGGCTCTGCTGCACCTGCTCGCCGCCGCCGGAGCGGCCTGAGGCTCGTCACCCGGCCGTGCTGTCGAGTTCCGGGATCCGCTCGACCAGGGCGGCGAGCGCGGCCGCGTCGAGCAGGTCGGCGGGCCGCACGGTGACCTGCTCGCGGACGTAGTGGAAGCCGGCGCGCACCCGGTTGACCGGCACGCCGGCCAGCGAGGCCCAGGCGACCCGGTACGCCGACAACTGCACCACCGCGGCTTCCGCGTCCGCGCCGGCGGGGCGCCGCCCGGTCTTCCAATCGATCACCTCGAACCGATTGCCCGGCGCGCTGAAGACCGCGTCGATCCGCCCGCGCACCACGACCCCGCCGACGGTTGTGGCGAACGGCACCTCCACCTCGACCGGGGTGCGGTCGGCCCACTCACCGGTGAGGAACGCCTCCTGCAGTGCGGCCAGCTCCTCGTCCGCGGCGGCGTCGTCGTCCGCGGCGCCGGGCAGCTCGTCGATGTCGATCAGGCGCACCGAGCCGAACCGCTGCTCCAGCCAGGCGTGGAAGGCCGTCCCGCGGCGGGCGAACGGCGCGGGCCGCTGCGGCATCGGGCGGCGCAGCGACCGGGCCAGCGCCTGCGGGTCGCGGCGCAGCACCACCAGCTGCGAGACGGACAGGTGCGCGGGCAGCGCGACCTCGAGCGGGCCCTCGCGGCGGGCCCGTTCGTCCCGCTCCGCCAGCAGTATTTCCGCCTCCCGCCGCCAGCGGGCGAGGTCCGGTTCCGCGCGGGCCGCCTCGTCGTCGGCGGTCCCGGCGGCGTCCCGGACCTCGTCCCGGGATGGCCGCGCCTGCTCGCCCGCGGGCAATCCGACCAGGTCGGCGGCGAGACCGGCCCGGGCGGCCACCTCCGGGTCGCGGGCGGCCAGGTCGGCGAACGCCTCGGCGGCGGACGCCTCCGGGTTCGCGATCATCCGGCGGATCAGGTCGGCCGCGGCGGTCATCGCCGGGCGGCGCAGACCAAGAGGGTCGAACGGCCACTCCGCCGACGTGACCACCCGGGCCGACGGGTTCTCCGAATCCGGCGCCGGCTCGGGCGTCCACACGTCGACCACGCCGGCACCCGCAGCGCACACCGCCCGGATCTCGTCGAGGAACACCGACGGGCCGCGGGGCCGCTTCACCCCGTCGCCCCACCAGTAACCGGAGCAGAGGAGCAGGCGGCGGGGACGGGTCACCGCGACGTACGCCAGCCGCCGTTCCTCCCGCTCGTCGTGCTCGCGCCAGGCACGGCCGAAGGCCGCGAGCGCCGCGGCGACCTCTTTCTGGTCGTGCGCCCCGGACAGGTCGAGCGCGGGCAGTCCGGCCGCGTCGCCGCGCAGCGGGAAGGGCAACACGCCGATGCCCATCAGGTAGTGGTCGGAACCGCGGGCCAGGCCCGGCCACACCCCCCGGCTGAGCCCCGCCACCGAGACCACGTCCCACTCCAGGCCCTTGGCCGCGTGCGCGGTGAGGACCTGCACGGCTCCCTCGACCACGTCGACCTGGCCCGGTTCGAGACCCCGTTCCTCCTCCTCGGCGGCGGCCAGGAACGCGAGGAAGCCGGCGAGTGTGCCGCCGTCTGTCTCCGCGGCGTACCGGGCGGCGACGTCACCGAGCGCGTCCAGGTGGCCGCGGGCCAGGCCGGCGTCGCCCGCCGCCCAGCCGCGCACCGCCACCTCGACGTCCAGGCCGATGGTCCGCTCGATGTCCGCCACCAGGTCGGGGAGCGGCTGGTCCAGGCGCTGCCGGAGGGCGCTCAGCTCCCGGCTGTACGCGTGCAGCCGCGCGTACCCCTCCGCCGAGTACTGCTGCGGCGCGCCGAGGTCGGCCATCGCCTCGACCAGCGTGGCGTCGTCGAGGCGGTCGCCCACGACGGTTTCGGGTTCCGGGGCTTCCGGGTGTCCCACCGCGGCGGCCCGCGCGGCGGCGATCGTCCGGGCCCGGCGGTGCAGGGCCACCAGGTCGCGCGGCCCGATCCGCCAGCGGGCCCCGGTGAGCAGCCGCAGCAGGGACGCGCCGTCCGTCGGGTCGGCGAGCACGCGCAGCGTGCACACCACGTCCCGGACCTCGGCCGTGTCCAACAGGCCACCCAGCCCGACGACCTCGACCGGGAGCCCGCGGGCCCGCAGCGCCTCCTCGATCGCCGGGATCTGGCTGCGCATCCGCACCAGCACGGCGCTGGTCGGCCGCTTGTCCACCGGGATCTGCCCCGGCGCCGCGCCCGGCATCCCGGCGATGAGGCGCCAAGCGGTCAGCATCGACGCCGCGATCCAGTCGGCCTCGTCGGCGAAGGTCGGCAGGAGCGCACAGCTGACCGTGCGGCCGCCGACGCTGCCCGGCACCCGCTGCGCCGGCACCAGTTCGGCGACCCGCGCGCCGGCCGCGCGCAGCGGGCGGGACAGCGCGTTCGCGACGCGCAGGATCTCCGGCCGGTTGCGCCAGCTGCGGGTCAGGTTCAGCACCCAGGCGTCGGCGCCGCCCGGCCCGGTGAACTCGGCGGGGAACCGGTCCAGGGTGCCGGCGGAGGCGCCACGCCACCCGTAGATCGACTGGCACGGGTCACCGACCGCGGTCACCGGGTGCCCGCCGCCGAACAACGCGTTCAGCATGGTCACCTGGGCATGGCTGGTGTCCTGGTATTCGTCCAGCAACACGATCTTGAACCGGCCGCGCTCGATCTCGCCGACCTCGGGGTGGTCGCGGGCGACCAGTGCGGCCCGGGCCATCTGGTCGCCGAAGTCCATCGCCTCCAGGTCGAGCTTGCGCCGGTGGTAGAGCCGGACCAGGGGCAGCAGGGTGAGCCGCTGCTGCTGACGCTGCAGCATGTCGGCGACGTCCTTGTAGACCCGGCCGGGTCGCTCCCGCACCTCGGCGAAGAACCGGCCGGTCCAGGTCGCCAGTTCGTCCGGGCCGACCAGGTGCTCGGCGAGCTCGGCGGAGAGCGCCAGCACGTCGTCGGTGACCGTTCCGGGCGCCCGGTTGACCCCGGTCATCTCGCCGGTGTACGACCGCACCAGCGAATCGACGATCTGCCAGCGGGCGGCCTCGGTGAGCAGGCGCGCGGAGGGTTCGTAGCCGGCCCGCAGGCCGTGCTCGGTGACCACCCGGGCGGCGTACGAATGGTAGGTGGCGATGGTCGCCTCGCCGGCGAAGGCCTCGTCCCGCCCGACGCGGCGAATCAGCTGGCCGAGCCGGGTCCGCACGCGGTGCGCCAGCTCGCCGGCGGCCTTGCGGGTGAAGGTGAGACCCAGGATCTGATCCGGATGGGCGTACCCGTTGGCAACCAGCCACACCACCCGGGACGCCATGGTTTCGGTCTTGCCGGAGCCGGCCCCGGCCACGACCAGCAGCGGTTCCGCCGGGGCCGAGATGATCGCCGTCTGCTCCGGCGTGGGCGGGTGCAGGCGCAACAGCCGGGCCAGCTCCAGCGGGGTGTACCGGGGGCCGGAGTCGGCACGGGGGCGTGGCGTCGCCGCGTCGTCGGCGAACAGGCTCGGCTGGGTCACTTCTCCACGACCTGGCGGCCCTTGCCCGAGATCGGGCAGCTGGTGCGGACCGGGCAGACCCGGCACCGGCTGTTCGCAACCGCCGAGAAGGTCGCCGCGGCCATCGTCTCGGCGGTGCGCTTCACCATCGCGTACGCCCAGTGCGGGTCGCCCGCCTCGGTCAGCGGGACCTGCATCTGTTCCCGGGCCTCCTTGCCGGACCCGAGCTGCACGAGCGCGGCGCCGCCGCTCTGCCGGCCGTAGTCGTCGAAGGCGCCCGCGTCCACCGCCGCCTGATAGCCGGCGAGCTGCGCGTGCTCCTCGACGTCGGCCGTCGCGACCGCGGTGGACTTACCGGTCTTGAGGTCGATGACCACCAGCCGGCCCTGCTCGTCCACCTCGAGCCGGTCGACCCGGCCGGTGAGCTGGATCGGCCGGGTCTCGTCCTCCAGACGCACGGTGAACTCGTGCTCGATGGCGAGCAGGCGCCGCGGGTTGACCGCGAGCCAGCGCAGCAGCTTGTCCACCATGCCCTGGGCGCGTTCCTGCTCGGAGCCGGCCAGCCAGCGCGCCGCCAGCTCGATCGCGTCGAATCGGGCGGACACGTACTCGACCAGCTTCTCCCGATCGGCGTTCGCGTCCTCGGCGAGCATCGCGGCGGCGTGCACCAGGTTGCCGACGCCCTGCGCGGGCCCGGGCGGGGCCGCGCCGCCGTGCCGCTCGAGGAGCCACCGCAGGCTGCAGCGCAGAGCGCTCTCCATCGAGGAGGGGGTGACCCGGACCGGTTCACCCTCGTCAACAAGTGGACGGTCGTCCGAGAGGGCGCGCAGCCCCCACCACTCGTCCGGATGGGCGCCCGGCACACCGGCGGCGGCGAGCCGGGCGAGCTCGGCGGCCGCCGCCCGCCGCCGGGCGGGCGTCTGGTCCGGGCCGACCACCACCGTACGCAGCTCCGCGACGAGCGCACCGAGGGTGAGGGCCCGGGGCGGCCTGCCGACCGGCAGGTCCGAGCCGCCGTCCGCGGTGTGTGACGTTGCGCCGTCATACGCGGCCGAACTCTCCACACCCCCGCCGCCGTCGGCGGTGTGTGACGTCGCGCCGTCCTCCACGTCGGAACTCCCCGGGTCGCCGCCGCCGTTGGGGGCCGGACCGGGCCCGATCGGGTCGGGCGGCGACGGGGGCGGGGGCGGGCCGGGGTCGTCGCCGGGGCCGATGCCGGGCAGGGCCAGCTCGGTGAGGAAGCGGCTGGGCTGCTCCTCACCCTCCGAGCCGCCGACCCCGGCCGAGGCCACGGCGGTGACGAGCACCTTGCGCCGGGCCCGGGTCGCCGCCACGTAGAACAGCCGGCGCTCCTCGTCGAGCAGCGCGGACGTCTGCCCGACCACCGCGGCCTGTCCGGTGGCGACCCGCCCGGCCAGCACGTCGACGAGCCGCTCCGAGCCGAGCAGGCTGCCGCGCAGGCGAAGATCCGGCCAGATGCCCTCCTGGACGCCGGCCAGCACGACGACGTCCCACTCCAGGCCCTTGGCCGCGTGGGCGGTGAGCAGCCGCACGGCCTCGCCGCGGTCGGCGCTCGGCGCGATCGAATCGGCCGGGAGATCCTGGCCGAGCACGTGATCGAGGAAGACCTCGGTGCGCGCGCCGGGCAGCCGATCGACGAAGCGGGCGGCGGCGTCGAAGAGCACGACCATCGCGTCCAGGTCCCGGTCGGCGGCCTCGGCCCGCCACTGCCGGGCACGGCCCACCTCCGGGCCGTCCAGCGCCGGTGCGGACCGGGTGCTCAACGCGTACCACCGGTCGGCCAGTCCGCTGGACCGCCAGACCGTCCACAGCACCTGCTCGGCGGTCGCGCCCGGGGCCGCGGCAGCCTCGCGCGCGGTGGCGAGCAGGCGCGCGACGTTCTGCGCCGGGATCGCCCAGCGCCGGTCCACCATGTCCAGCCCGGCCGGATCGCGGACCGCGTCGACCAGCAGCTCCCCGGACGGCCGCCGGTCACCCGCGGCGAGGGCGAGCGCCCGCAACCCCTGCCGCAGCCGGCGCTCGGCGAGCGGATCCGCCCCGCCCAGCGGCGAGTGCAGCAGGGCGACCGCGGTCTCCTCGGACAATGCCTCCGGCTCGAGCGCGCAGCGCAGCAACAGCAGGAACGGTGCGACCGCGGGCTGCAGGTGCAGCGGCAGGTCCTCGGCGTGGGTCACGGTGGGCACGCCGGCGGCGGCGAGCGCCCGCTGCAGCGGGGGCAGCTGCAGCGAGGTCGAGCGGAGCAGCACCGCCATGCGCGACCACGGCACCCCGTGCAGCAGGTGAGCCTCCCGCAACGCGTGCGCGACGTAGGCCGACTCGCCGATGGACGACCGGAAGACGCGCACGTCCGCGCCGGGAAGCGGCCCTGGTGCCGGGGCGGTCTCGGAATCCCCCTCGGGCGGCGCGTGCATCGGCCGGTGGGCCACCGGGCCGCGCATCCGGCGCGCCACTCGCGCGGTCGCCTCCAGCAACGGACTTCCGGCCCGGTAGTTGGTGTGCAGCGTGACGGTTTCCGCGACAGCCCCGGACGCCGTGCGGAACCTCATCGGGAAGGTCGTCACCGCGGACGGGTCGGCGCCGCGGAAGCCGTAGATCGAGGAGTCGGGATCGCCGAACGCGACAAGTGCTTTGCCGCCGCCCGCGACCAGCGACAGCAGCTCGATCTGCGCCGGGTCGGTGTCGGCCAGCTCGTCGACGTAGACGAATGCCAGGCGGCGGCGCTCGGCGTCGAGCACGGCCGGGTCGTCGGCGAGCAGGCCGGAGGCGGCGCGGACCAGTTCGGCCGGGTCGTACGCCGTCGAGCCGCGGGTGGTGACGTCGCGCAGGGCGAGGACCGCCACGTACTCCCGAAGGAAGCGGGCGGCCGCCGGCCAGTCGTCGCGGCCCAGCCGCTCGCCGAGCCGGGCCAGCTGGACCGGGCCGACGCCCCGCTCGGCGGCCCGTTGCATCAGATCGCGCAGCTGCTCGGCGAAGGCCCGGGTGGGCAGCGCCGGGCGCAGGGCGTCCGGCCAGCCGATCGGGTCGGGCGCGTCGGTGTCGCCGGACACCGCCAGCAGCTCCCGGATGATCAGATCGTGCTCGGGGGCGGTGAGCAGGCGTGGCGAGGGCTCACCGCGCTCGGCCGCGGCCCGGCGGAGCAGGCCGAAGGCGTACGCGTGGAAGGTGCGCACCAGCGGCTCGTGCACGATGCGACGCGGATCGCCGGCGACCCGCGCCTCGATCCGGTCGCGCAGCGCGCCCGAACCGCGCCGGCCGAAGGTCAGCACCAGGATCCGCTCCGGATCGACGCCCTCGGCGATTCGTGCCGCGACCGCCTCGACGAGCACGGTCGTCTTGCCGGTGCCGGGGCCGCCGACCACCAGCAGGGGGCCGTGGGTGTGGTCCGCGACGTACCGCTGCAGGGGGTCGGCGAGCAGCGGCGGCGCCGGCGCCGCGGGACGCCGGACCAGACGGTACGCCGGGCGGCGCACCGCGGCGGAGGAGACCGGCGTGTTCACGGCATCAAGGAAACCATGGGGGTACGACGTTGTTCGCGGCTCAGTCCTCGATGCTCGGCTTGCCCATGGAACCGCGCACCCGCACCGGCATGGGCACCCGGTGGACCACCGGCTCGGTCGGCGGTCCGAGCAGCTTCTCCACCGCCTGCCAGCCCAGTTGGTAGTGCGGGAGAGAGATGCTGGTGAGCTGCGGACGCAGCCAGGCGGCCAGCTCGGAGTCGTCGAAGGAGAGCACCGAGACGTCGTTCGGGATAACTCGGCCGGCACCCCGGAGGGCCTGGTAGGCGCCGAGCGCGATGCGGTCGTTGAGGCAGATCAGGGCACGCGGCGCCAGGCCTTCGGAAAGGGCCCGGCTGACCGCCTCGTACGCCGAGTCCGGCCACCAGTCGCAGTCGATCGTGCCGGACAGGCGGGCCCCCGCCGCGTTGAGACCCTCCCGGATCCCGGCCAGCCGTTCCCGCCCGGCGAAGACCTGCTGGCTGGGACTGCCGACCAGGTGGATCCCGGTCCGGTGGCCGGCCTCCAGCACCGTCCGCGCGGCGCTCCAGCCGGCCGCCACCTCGTCCGGGATGATCGCGTGCTGGGCCGGTCTCGCCGCCCGAGTGAGGCAGTTCAGCAGCACCACCGGCCGGCCGCGCAACAGCTTGGGCACGCGTACGTACCGGGTGAACATGCTGGCGTAGAGGAACGCGTCGACCTGGCGGTCGAGGAAGTCGGAGATGAGCTTCTCCTCGACCACCGGGACGCCCTCGGTCTCACCGATGAAGAGCAGGTGGCCGTGCGCGACGGCGGCGGCGAGGGCGCCGTGGATCGCCCGGCCGGCGTACGGGTCCGAGGCCAGTGTGTCGGACACCAGCGCGATCGTCTTGGTGACCTTCGTACGCAGGCTGCGGGCCATGAGGTTGGGCCGGTAGTCCAGCTCCTGGGCCGCCCGGAGGACCCGTTGCCGGGCGTCTTCGGAGATCCTCATGTCCAGGTGGCGTCCAGCCAGGACGAAGGAGGCCGTGCTGCGGGACACGCCGGCCCGCTGTGCGACCTGTAGCAGGGTCGCCCGTTGCGGCGGCATGGTCGCAGTGTTCCACGCGATGGGTGGCGAGGGGTACCGCGCGCCGCCCTCGGGTCCCCCGACGGATCACCGAGTTCCGTCCAAACCACCCGTCCGCCATCCGCGCAATGGTGCGAACTCGTAAATGATTGACAACCCTTGACGCCGGGCAAACAAGGGAGAAGGGTCACCGCTAAACCCTTCTAGCGGCGGGTATCCGGGACCGACGTCGCGGCCCGTAGCCCCGCACCGAAGCCCCCTGTCGGGTCGGCAGCGCCACATCGCACCGGTCCGGCAGGGACCTCAGTCGGCCGGCAAGCCGGTGTGGACGAGTCGTGCCCCGGCGAGCGCGACGCCGCCGGGCGGCCGGCGCGCGGCGCACCGGGCGCGTCTGGTGAGAGCGTGCCCCGGTGCGCCCCCGTGTCGCCCGACGGGCTGCCGGGGACCCTGGTCACGCCGGGTGGGTGTGGTGACACCCACCCGGCGTGACGCAACCGGAACCGGAGCCCGGACTCAGCGGGCCGTGCCGAGCCGTTGGTCGATCTCGTCGAGGGCCGCGCCGATCGACTTGGCGACCGTCACGCGCTCCATCGCGGCCTGGCGGATGAACGCCAGGTCGACCAGCCCGGCCAACCAGGTCATCAGGCCGTCGTAGAAGCCGTCCGGGTCGAGCAGGACGATCGGCTTCGCGTGCAGGTCCAGGATCGCCGTCGTCCAGACCTCGAAGAGCTCGTCCAGCGTGCCCAGGCCGCCCGGCAGGACGAGAAACGCGTCCGACCGCCCGATCAGCAGGTTCTTCCGGGCGCCCATGTCCCCGGTGACGATCAGCTCGTCGGCGGCGGTGTCGGCCACCTCCAGATCCACCAGCGACTGCGGGATCACACCCAGCGTGTGGCCGCCGCCGGCGCGGGTGCCCTCGGCCACCGCACCCATCATGCCCACGCAGCCGCCGCCGGAGACCAGGGTGTGCCCGCGCGCCGCCAGCTCCTCGCCGGTACGGGTGGCGAGGTCGAGCCATTGCGGATCGAGGGTGCGGGAGGACGCGCAGAAGACGCAGACGGCTGCCACTTCACCGCTTCCCGTTGGACTCGGCGAGCGCCGCGTCGGCCTCGACGATGATCCGCACCGCCTCGTCGACGTCGTCGGTCACCTGGATCAGATCCAGGTCCTGGTCGCTCACCTTGCCGTCCTCCAGCAGCGTCTTCCTGATCCAGTCGAGCAGGCCGGCCCAGTACTCGCTGCCCATCAGGATGACCGGGAAACGGGTGACCTTCTTGGTCTGCACCAGCGTGATGGCCTCGAACAACTCGTCCAGGGTGCCGAAGCCGCCGGGCAGCACGACGAACGCCTGCGCGTACTTGACGAACATGGTCTTGCGGACGAAGAAGTAACGGAAGTCGATGCCGATGTCCACCCAGTCGTTGAGGCCCTGCTCGAAGGGCAGCTCGATGCCGAGACCGACGGACATCCCGCCGGCCTCGGTCGCACCCCGGTTCGCGGCCTCCATCACCCCGGGACCGCCGCCGGTGATCACCGCGTAGCCCGCCTCGGCCAGCGCCGCCCCCAGATTGGTGGCCAGTTCGCATTCCACGCTGTCCGGCTTGCTGCGGGCCGAACCGAACACGCTCACCGCCGGCGGCAGATCGGCGAGCGTGTCGAAGCCCTCGACGAACTCGGACAGGATCCGCAGCGCCCGCCAGGCGTCCTTGGTCTTCCACTCGCGGCGGTGATGCGAGTCGAGCAGCTTCTCGTCCGCGGTGCTCGGCGGGATCGACTCGCGGCGCAGGGTAACCGCGCCGCGATGACGCTCCGGTGCGCCGCGGTGTCGCCCGTTGGTGCTGTCCGTCATGCCACAAAGGTAGTGCGGACGGTCAGGAGTCGGTGAATAACCGGCTGGGATTCGGTAAGAGGATTGCGGGCCGGGGACCTTTTTGCCAGATTGAAGCCACGGACGGTAGCTCCGGAGCGTCTGTACAGTTACGAAACCACGGCCAGCCCGGCCTCGCCGGGCTCCTGGCTTAAGGAGCCACCGTGACGAGCAGATACGAACGTATGAAGATGCAGCGCCGCATGCAGCGGCGCATTCGCCTGGTGGTCGAGGAACGGCGGATCGCTTTCGGCGCGGACCCGCGAGCAACCGAGTCCGCCGCCGACGTCGAGGAGACCGTCGAGATTCCGCCGCGCGCCGGGCCCGCGGCGGCGCCGGCGGCGGTCGGGCGGGTAGCGGTCCGGTCCGCCTGACGGGCCCGGCGAGACTCAGAACGCCGGGGCGGCGAGCCAGCGGTGCAGCGTGGCGGCGCCGTCGCGGATCTTGCCGATCTCCACGTGCTCGTCCGGGGTATGGGCGAGCAGCGGGTCACCCGGCCCGTAATTCAGCGCCGGGATGCCGAGGGCCGCGAAGCGCGCCACGTCCGTCCAGCCCAGCTTGGCGGCCGGCTCCGTACCCACGGCGGCGAGAAACTCGCGGGCCGGCGCGGCGGTCAGGCCGGGCAAGGCGCCGGGCGCCGAGTCGGCCGGCTCCACCTCGAAGCCGTCGAGGACCTCCCGGACGTGCTCGAGCGCCTCCTTCTCGGCACGGTCCGGTGCGAACCGCAGATTCACGTCCACCGTGCATTCGTCCGGCACCACGTTTCCGGCCACACCGCCGGCGATCCGGACCGCGCTCAGGCCCTCCCGATACGTACAGCCGTCGATCGTGACCGTGCGCGCCCGGTAGTCCGCGAGTCGCCGCAGCACCTCGCCGGCCGCGTGGATCGCGTTGACCCCGCGCCAGGCCCGCGCGGTGTGCGCCCGGCGGCCTGTCGTGCGCACCGTCGCCCGCAGGGTCCCCTGGCAGCCGGCCTCCACCGCCCCGTACGTCGGCTCGAGAAGCACCGCGAAGTCCGCCAGCAGCCATTCCGGGCGCGACTGGGTGACCAGGCGCAGCCCGTTGAACTTGGCGTCGACCTCCTCGGCCTCGTAGAAGAGGTAGGTGACGTCGCAGCGCGGGTCGGGCAGCGTCGCCGCCAGGTGCAGGGCGAGGGCCACGCCCGACTTCATGTCCGCGGTGCCGCAGCCGTAGATCAGGTCCTCCACGACGGTGGACGGCAGGTTGCCGTTCACCGGCACGGTGTCAAGATGACCGGCGAGGATCACCCGCTGTTCCCGGCCCAGATCGGTGCGCGCCATCAGCGTGTTGCCGAGCCGGTCCACGCTGAGGTGCGGAACGCGGCGCAGGGCCTCGTCGATGCTGTCGCAGAGCACCTGCTCGTGATGCGAGACGGACTCGACGTCGACCAGTGCGCGGGTCAGCGCGACCGGGTCGACCAGCACGTCCGGGGTAAGCGGGTTGGCCATACGGCGCACCATACCGGCCGCTGGTGAACCGTCCTCGCGGTCACGCTGCCGGTCTTTAGTAGGGTGGCGGTTCGTGGACACCGCGCTCTCGACCTCCCCCGCCTGGGGCATCGGCCTCGCCACCGTCACCCTCGACGGGGCGGTGCTGGACACCTGGTATCCGGACGGTTTCCTCGGCCTGGGCGACGTCCCCGCCGAGGCGCCGGTGCTGCCGGCCGGCCTGACCGGGACCAGGGCCCTGCCCGGGCTGTCGACGACCGACGTGCGGATCACGATCGCCTCGCTGGCCGACCCGATCAAGGACGCCTCCGACGCGTACCTGCGGTTGCACCTGCTCTCGCACCGCATGGTCGTGCCCAACTCGCTCAACCTGGACGGGATCTTCGGCGCGCTGGCGAACGTGGCCTGGACCTCGGCCGGTCCGTGCCCGCCGGACCGGGTGGCCGAGCTGCGCCTTCTGGAGCGGGCCGCGGGCCGCCACCTGGCCGTCTACGGCGTGGACAAGTTCCCGCGGATGACCGACTACGTGGTGCCGACCGGCGTACGGATCGCCGACGCCGACCGGGTACGGCTCGGTGCCCACCTCGCCTCCGGGACCACCGTGATGCACGAGGGCTTCTGCAACTTCAACGCGGGCACGCTCGGCAGCTCGATGGTCGAGGGCCGGATCGTCCAGGGCGTCGTCGTCGGCGACGGATCGGACATCGGCGGCGGCGCGTCCATCATGGGCACGCTCTCCGGCGGCGGCCGGGCCCGGGTCTCGATCGGCGAGCGCAGCCTGATCGGGGCGAACGCGGGCATCGGCATCTCGCTCGGCGACGACTGCGTGGTGGCGGCGGGCGTCTACATCACCGCAGGTTCGAAGCTCACCCTGCCGGACGGCCGGGTGGTCAAGGCGCGGGAGCTCTCCGGAGTGAACAACCTGCTGTTCTGGCAGAACTCGGTGACCGGCGCGCTGGAGGCGCGGCCGCGCACGGGCACGGGGATCGAGCTGAACGCGGCGCTGCACGCCAACGACTGAATCAGCGCAGGGCGGCGGCCGCAGCGGCCTTCACGGCGTCGGTGAGCGTGCCGAGCATCGAGGAGCCGATCCGCCAGTACTGCCAGTAGAGCGGCACGTCGAGATGCCGGTCGGGAAGCAGACGCTGGTAGCGGCCGGCCTCGATGTCGAGCAGCGCGACCTGCTCGGGGACCACACCCCAGCCCATGCCCAGCCGGATCGCCTCCACGTGGGCGCCGGCGGCGGGCACGTAGTGGATCGGCGGGTCGACCGGACGCCGGGTGACCAAGGCCAGGAACCGGTGCTGCAGCGCGTCCTTGCGGTTGTAGACGATCATCGGAGAGGTGGTCGGATCGGCACCGGGCGGGCCGACCGCCAGGTACCGCATGGCACCGAGCTTCTCCAGCCGGCAACCCTGCACCACCACGTTCTGCGCGGTGACCCCGGCCATCGCGGTACCCGCCCGCAGCAGGTCGGCGGTGTAGTCCTGATCGTCGGTGTGCAGTTCGTAGGCCGGGCCCGGCACGGCCGCCAGGGCCGGCAGGAACCAGGTGTGCAGCGAGTCCGCGTTCACCACGAGCGAGATCCGGGTGCCGTCGCGCGCCTGGTCCAGCGCCTCGCGCTCGAGCAGCGCCACCTGGCCCGCGAAGCGGACCAGCGGCTCCCCGGCGGGCGTGGCGACACACGGCTTGGTGCGCCGCACGAGGACCTGGCCGACCGAGCTCTCCAACGCCTTGATCCGCTGGCTGACCGCGGACGGCGTGACGCGCAACACCCGGGCCGCGGCCTCGAAGCTGCCCGTCTCGATGACCGCCTGGAACGTCGTCAGTTGCACCGCGTCCACATAAGGAATGCTAAACCTGCTTCAAAATCTTTAGCTGGAGTACGCCCGGAACGGCGCCTACCGTCGGAGGCGTGTTCACCTCAGCCCTGGCCGGCTTCGCCGCCTCCGCCGTCCTGATCATCGCCATCGGCGCCCAGAACGCCTTCGTGCTGCGCCAAGGACTGCGCCGCGAACACGTGCTCCCGGTCGTCCTCACCTGCGCGCTCTCCGACCTCCTGCTGATCCTGGCCGGCATCGGCGGCCTGGGGGCGGTGATCATCGCCCGGCCGGAGGCGGTCACGCTCATCCGGTGGATCGGCGCCGCCTTCCTGCTTGCGTACGCCGTGCTGGCCGCCCGCCGAGCCGTGCGCCCCGCCGCGCTGGATGTGGCCGGCCGCGCGCCGGCGACGTTGCGCGCGACGCTGCTCACCTGTCTGGCGCTGACCTACCTGAACCCGCACGTCTATCTGGACACGGTGCTGCTGCTCGGCTCGGTCGCCCAACAGCACCCGCACCGCTGGATCTTCGGGGCCGGCGCCGCGGCGGCGAGCCTGGCCTGGTTCACCGCGCTCGGCGCCGGCGCGCACCGCCTTGCTCCGCTGCTGGCCCGGCCGGCCGCCTGGCGCGTCCTCGACGGCCTGATCGCCCTGATCATGCTGGGCATCGCGGTCGGCCTGATCGCCGGATAGCGCTCCGCCGGTCGGGCCCGTGCGTCACTGGTCGCTTCTGCGACACTGGCCCGATGCGGGACGAGATCGCCGCGCGGCGGGCCGCGTGCACGGATTCCTTCCACGGCAACGGGCTGGTCCGACCGGCCGACCTGCTGGCCTCGATCGACGCCGACGTCGAGGAGGATCTGTACGGCGAGGGCGGCGTGGTCGCCGATCTGGAACGGGAGATCGCCGAGTTGCTCGGCAAGCCGGCCGCGGTCTTCCTACCCAGCGGAACCATGGCGCAGGCGGCGACGCTGCGGGTGCACGCCGACGCGCGGAGCACCCGCACCGTCGTCTGGCACCCGCACTGTCATCTGGCCGGGCACGAAGGGGAGGCGTACGCGCGCCTGCACTCGCTTACCGGCCGCGCCGCCGGTGATCCGGCGCGGCTACTCGCCCGCACCGACCTGGCGGCCGTCGCGGAGCCGATCGCCGCGCTCCTGCTCGAGCTGCCGCAGCGCGATCTGGGCGGCCGGCTGCCGCCGTTCGACGAGCTGATCTCCCAGGTGGAGTGGGCCCGCGAACGGGGCGCGGCGGCCCATCTGGACGGCGCGCGGCTGTGGGAGGCGGCGGCCGGCTACGGGCGCGCCCCGGCCGAGGTCGCGGCGCTCTTCGACACCGTGTACGTCTCGTTCTACAAGGGCGTGGGTGCCTTGCCCGGCTGCTGCGTCGCCGGTCCGGTGGCCGAGGTCGCTCAGGTCAAGGAGTGGCGCAAGCGGCTCGGCGGCACGCTGTACGCGCTCTGGCCGGCGGCCGCCTCGGCGCGTGCGCTGCTCCCCAGGGCGTTGGCCGAGATGCCGGCCCGGATGGAGCACGCCCGGGCGGTCGGCGCCGCCCTGGCCGCCGTTCCCGGCGTCCGCGTGGTCCCCGGCGAGCCGCAGACGCCGATGATGCACCTGCTGCTGGCCACGACGACCGAGCGCTATGTGGACAGCGCGAAGCGGCTCGCCGAGTCGGACCGGTTCTGGGTATGGCCGACCGCGATGGTCACCGACGATCCCGGCACGGTCCGCGTCGAATTGTCGGTGGGGAGCGCGACACTGCGGCATGAGCCCTCGTTCATCGCCGAGACGGTCGGCCGCCTGCTCTGACTGCGCCACGCTGGCCGAGGTGCGCGAGTGGCTGGACCCGTTCGAGCGGTACTGGCGCGAGCGGCTCACCGCACTACGTGATCTCGTCGAAGGAGAAGAACCGTGAGCAGTATCGAGTGCGACCAGTTCATCGCCCGCCCGCCGGCCGCCGTCTGGCGGGCGCTCACCGAGCCCGACCTGCTGGCCGCGTGGTGGGCCGCGGGCGACATCAAGCCCGTGGTGGGCCACCGGTTCACGCTCGACATGGGTTCGTGGGGCGTGCAGCCGTGCGAGGTGCTCGAGGTCGAGCCGGAGAAACTCCTGGTCTACACGTTCGCCGAGGGCACCCTGGACAGCACGATCAGTTGGCGGCTGGAGCCGGAGGGGATCGGTACGCGGCTGTTCCTGGTGCACGACGGTCTCGAGCCGGACTCCACCGCGTACATCGGCATGGGTCGCGGCTGGCCGAACGTGCTGCGCCACCTGGCGTCGGTGCTGTCGGCTCGACCCGCGTAGCCCCTTTCAAATCCCGGCCGTTGTCCATCGAAAGCCCAGGTCAGGATGGTTGAAGGGGGCGACTGTCGACTGATTCCCCCGTTGGGATTAAGCCGGACAGACGCACCTGTGTGATTCATGCGCTCACAACGGCGGACGGAATCCCGATCACACGACCCGGCGCCGTCGGGGAACGTTGTATCAATCAGTTCCCGAACGCCGCCCTTGAGGAGGTACGCGTCGCATGTCTGCCGACATCGCCCTCGAGGGCCGGTCGTGATCCGACCCGACAACGGCACCACGACCGACGAAGAGCCCCGCAGGATCGACATGCACATCGAACTCGACCCCGCCGATCACGACGAACCGACCTGGGAGGTGCGCCACCCACGCCGGCGGCGCTTCGACGGGCGTACGCGATCGATCCTCAGCGCGGCGGCGGCCGCCGCGGTCGTGGTCAACGCGGGCGCGGCCTGGGCGTATTGGCAGATCACCGGCTCCCGCACCGGCGGGCTGCAGGCGGGCACCGCGGTCGAACTCGCGCTGCGCGCCCGCTCCGACCTGAACCGGCCGTTGCAGCCGGGGGCGATCGGCAATCTGACCGTCACGGTGACCAACGACTACGAGTTCCCGATCCGGATCACCTCGATAACGCCGGGCGTCGGCAACATCGTCGCCGACCCCGAGCACCGCGATGCCGGCTGCACGGCACCCGCCGTCGACCTGACCCAGGCCCGCTTCGAGGTGTCCTGGGACGTCGTCCGGAACAACGTCGCGGCGTTCACCATCCGGGACGCCCTGGCGATGGGCACGGACATGCACCCGGCCTGCCAGGGAGCTGTGTTCACGGTTCCGGTCCAGGCGTTCGGGTTCAGCCGGAGCGCCGCCTGATCGCGGCGTCGCCCAAGGTTTCCGCCGGGCACAATCGCGGAACCATGCCGGCATGACGAGAATTTCCGTGGTGACCGGCGCGAGCGGTGGCATCGGCCGGGCGGTGGCGCGCGCGCTGGCCGGGCGCGGCGACGCGGTCGCCCTGCTGGCGCGCGGCGAGGACGGGCTGGAGGCCGCGGCCGAGGACGTACGCGCGGCCGGCGGCACCCCGCTGCCGATCGAGGTCGACGTTGCCGACTTCACCGCCGTCGACGAGGCCGCCGACCGGGTGGAGAAGGAACTCGGCCCGATCGACCTCTGGGTCAACAACGCGTTCAGCTCGATCTTCGCCCGGTTCACCGAGATCGGCATGGACGAGTTCGCCCGCACCACCGAGGTGACCTATCTGGGTTACGTCTACGGCACCCGCGCCGCCCTGACCCGGATGTTGCCCCGCGACCGCGGCGTGATCGTCCAGGTCGGCTCCGCCCTCGCGTACCGGGGCATCCCCCTGCAGACCGCCTATTGCGGTGCGAAGCATGCCATTCAGGGCTTCAACGAGTCGCTGCGGGCCGAACTGCTGCACGACAAGAGCAACGTGCACGTCACGATGGTGCAGATGCCGGCGGTCAACACACCGCAGTTCGGCTGGGTGCTCTCCCGCCTGCCACGCAAGGCACAGCCGGTCGCGCCGATCTACCAGCCGGAGATCGCGGCCAAGGCGGTCCTGTACGCCGCCGACCATCCGAAGCGCCGGGAGTACTGGGTCGGCGGGTCCACCACGGCCACCCTGCTGGCGAACGCGGTCGCCCCCGGCATCCTCGACCGGTACCTGGCCCGCACCGGGTTCTCCGGCCAGCAGACCGACCAGCCGCGCGAGCCGGACCAGCCGGCGAACCTGTGGGACCCGGCCGACGGCCGCGGCGAGCCGGACGCGGGCGCGCACGGCGACTTCGACGCCCAGGCGAAGACGCGCAGCCTGCAGCTGTGGGCCTCACAGCACCACGGCCTGGTGGCGACGGGCCTGCTCGCCGCCGCGGGCACGGCCTGGGCAGTGCTGCGGCGCGGCCGCTCGTAGCCGGGTCAGCCGCCCAGATCCGGCTCGGTGATCGCCACCCGGACGAGCACCGAGGCCTGCACGGTCTGCTGCTGCGGATCGAGCCGTAGGCCGGTGTCCTCGGCGGCGCCGCCGAAGGCCCGCGTCGCCATCAGCGGACTGACCCCGCCGGCCACCTCGTCGGAGATTTCGATCAGGCGCTCGACGCGGGCGCCGACGGCGTCCGCGTACTCCCGGGCGCGGGCCAGCGCGTCGGCGATCGCCTCCCGGCGTACGTCGGCCCCGGCCCTGCTCCCCGGCCGCAGCTGCCACCACGGCCCGGAGACCGACACCTGCTCCAGCGCCGCGAGCCGGAGCAGCATGTCGCCGAGGACGACGAAGTCGGTCACGGTCACCGCTGTGAGGACGTGCCCGGTGTACGCCACGACGCGCTCGCTGCCGCGCTTGAGATCGGGATAGACCTGGACCGAGCCGGTCTCCCGCTTCGCGATCGCCTCGCCGTAGCCGTCCAGCACCGTGCTCAGCTCGGCGGCGCGGCCGGCCAGGCGGGTCAGCAGGGCGTCGCGGTCCCGGTCGCGCGCGGTCACCGTCACCGAGATCGCCGCCTGTTCGGGCGGCACCTCGCGGACCGCCTCACCACGTGTGACGATCACCGGTTGCTCAGGCATGGCCCGACGTTAGCGAACGATCGCCACTCGCGCTCAGGTCAGCCGGGCCACCGCGGCGGCCACCCGTTCATCGGTAGCGGTCAGCGCTATCCGTACGTGCCGCGCCGCGGCCGGCCCGTAGAAGGTGCCCGGCGCGGCCAGGATGCCACGCTCGGCGAGCCAGTCGACGGTACGCCAGCAGTCCTCGCCCCGGGTCGTCCAGAGATAGAGGCCCGCCTCCGAGTGGCCGATCTCGAAACCCGCCTTGGTCAGCGCCGTCCGCAGCGCGTCCCGCCGGACCGCGTACAGCTCGCGCTGCGCCTCGACGTGCGTCTCGTCGCCCAGCGCGGCGATCATCGCGGCCTGGACCGGAGCCGGCACGATCATGCCGGCGTGCTTGCGGACCGCGAGCAGCTCGGCGACGAGCGCGGGATCACCGCCGACGAACGCGGCGCGGTATCCGGCCAGATTCGACCGCTTCGAGAGCGAGTGCACGGCCAGTACACCGCGGTAGTTCCCGCCGGTCACGGCGTCGTCGAGCACCGACGTCGGCCGGGTGTCCCAGCCCAGTGCCAGGTAGCACTCGTCGCTGGCCACCACGGCGCCCCGCTCGCGCGCCCAGGCCACCACCTTGCGCAGGTGCGGCGCGGGCAGCACCCGGCCGGTCGGGTTGGACGGCGAGTTGATCCACACCAGCTTGACCCGTGGATCGGGGCCCAGAGCGGTCAGCGAGTCGGAGCGCACCACGGTGCCGCCTGCCAACCGGACGCCGACCTCGTACGTGGGGTAGCAGACCGACGGAATCACCACGACGTCGCCGGGGCCCACCCCGAGCAGGGTGGGCAGCCAGGCGACCAACTCCTTGGAGCCGATCGTGGGCAGGACTCCCAGCTCACCGGAGGCGCCGCAGGCGCGCGACAGCCATCCGGCGATCGCGGCGCGCAACGCCGGCGTACCCGCCGTCAGCGGATAGCCGGGCGCGTCCGACGCGTCGGCGAGGGCCTGCCGGATCGGCGCCGGGACCGGGTCGACCGGCGTACCGATCGAGAGGTCCACGATCCCGCCGGGGTGCGCGGCGGCCTTGGCCTTCGCCGGCTCCAGCAGGTCCCAGGGGAAGTCTGGCAGGGCCGGCGGCCGAGCGCTCAGTGTGCGTCCTCGCGCGGCGGCTGGGCGGCGACGAACGACGCGTCCTTGTCGATCCTGCCGACCTTCGAGGCGCCACCCGGCGAGCCGAGGTCCTCGAAGAACTCGTAGTTCGCGTTCGTGTAGTCCTTCCACTGCTCGGGGACGTCGTCCTCGTAGAAGATCGCCTCGACCGGGCAGACCGGCTCACAGGCCCCGCAGTCGACGCACTCATCGGGGTGGATGTAGAGCATCCGGTTGCCCTCGTAGATGCAGTCGACCGGGCACTCCTCGATGCATGCCTTGTCGATTACATCGACGCATGGCTCAGCGATGATGTAGGTCACGGGTCTTTCCCTTCAAAGCCATGCCGCGGCGACCGCCGGCGACAGATGCAGAGCCTAGTATCTCCGCCGGAGGAGGTGACACGTGCTCCGTCGGCAGGATGTAGGACACCGGGTGGTGGTACGCCGGATTGTAGGCGTTTCCCCTGATCGGACGCTCTACTCCGATGCGCTCGGTGAACTCGTCGAGCTCACCGAGACGGATCTCACCATCGCCACCGACAAGGGGACCCTCCGCGTGCCGCTGCGCGACGTGCACCGCGCGAAGCGGGTGCCGGCCGCCCGCCGGCCGGCGGCCGCCGAGGTGATCGGGCTCGAGCTCGCGGCGAACGAGGCGTGGCCGGCTCCGCTGCAGGCCCGGCTCGGCGGCTGGATCCTGCGGGCCGCGGAGAACTGGACCGGCCGGGCGAACTCGGCGCTCGCCGTCGGCGATCCGGACCGCACGCTGGAAGCCGCGATCGACGCGGTCACCGACTGGTACCAGACGCACGGCCAGCGGCCGCTGATCAACGCGCCGATGCCCCTCGCGGCACCGGTCAACGCCGCCCTGGACAAGCGCGGCTGGACGTCGCGGCCTCTTGTTCTGGTGCAGACGGCCCCGATCGCATCGCTGGCGTCGATCCCGGCCCGGTCGGACCTCCCGCCGGTGGACCTGGCCGACGTGCCCACCGACGCCTGGTTCGCGATGGTGGCCGAGCACAAGGGCTCGCTGCCGGCGACCGCGGCGCGGATCCTCACCGGCGTACCGGAGGCGGTCTTCGCCCACGTCCGCGGCGTGGACGGCGAGCTGATCGCGGTCGCCCGCGGTACGGTCACCGGCCCCGGCCGCTGGCTCGGCATCTCGCTCCTGCAGACCGTGCCGCGGGCGCGCCGGCAGGGCGTCGCCCAGCAGGTGGTGCGCGGTCTCGCGGGATGGGCCCGGCAGCGTGGCAGTAGCCGCGCCTACCTGCAGGTAGAGGAGGGGAACACGGCGGCGGTGGCGCTCTACGGGCGGGCCGGATTCACCACCCACCACACATATCTCACGCGGGAAGCGCCGCAGTCGTAGCCGCCGGTCCGGGCGATTGCCGCGACCGGCGGGATCAGCGACGCACGACGCGGCGCGGCCTCGCCTGGCGCGCCGCGGAGAACGCCGCCAGCGACCGCGACCGGTAGTCCCGGGCGAGCATCACCGCGAACCAGTAGCCGAGCAGGGTCCCGGCGATCGAGAAGCCGCCGTAGAGCCAGATCTGCGCGAAGAAGTCGCCCGCTCCGCCGGAGAACGGCTGGCCGCCGCTGACGAACGGCCCGACCAGGACGGTCAGCAGCATTCCGGCGACCGCGCCGAACGCCAGGTCGATCAGCCACTGGCTGGGCCGGCGGCGCTGCGCGGCGACGAACGTCCAGCCGGCCAGGACGACGCCGATCAGCGCGAACATGACCAGCGAGGCCCGGTTCTGCGCCGCGTCGTCGCCGTCGAACCCGAACCGGATGACCAACCGGGCCACCACGTTGATGGCGAACAGGCCGACGGCCAGCGCCGCGATCGGGAACCAGCGCTGCTGCCTCATCTCGTCCTCCCCGGGACCGTTCCGTTACGGCTCCTCGCCGCAGATGAATCGTGGCTCGGGATCGTAGCGCCAGGTGAACTTCTCGCGCGCGATCTCACGGCCATCTTTGCGGATGACGCGCCACGCATCCTGGGTGAAACCTGGGAGTCCGCTGCTGGTCAGGCACTCCGGCCCGGCCGGGCGGTAGACGGTCGGCGGCGACGTACGGTTACGGCGCGGCCCGTAGACGGTCTTGACGCTGTCGTAGACCTTGGTGCTCCACATCGACACCGTGACCGACCGCCCGGTGGTCGAGGTGTCGATCAGGATCCCGTACGGCGTGGTGTTCTTGAACTTGAGATCCAAAGTCGGGTAGAAGATCGTCGACTCGATGACCGCGGGATAGCGGCTGAAGTAGAACGAATGGGGCTTGTGCTCGACGTCCTCGAGACCCGCGTAGTAGGCCGCGTTGAACAGCGTCGTGGTGAACTGCGACGCGCCGCCGGCCACGCCGGGCTCGAGCTTGCCGTCGACGATCACCGGCGCGTCCCGGTACCCGGTCGCGTAGTCGCGGTCGCCGGTGTGCCCGTTGAGCGAGAAGGTCTCGCCCGGCCGGACGATCGCGCCGTCCACCGCCCTGGCGATGGTGATGATGTTCTGGCTCCGCGGCGAGCCGCGGCCACCGGTGAAATACGTGGTGAAGGTCGAGACCTGCTCCTTGATGCCGAGCCGGGCCAGCTCCGCGTCGGAGGTGGCGGGCGGGCCGGTGACCAGGACGCCGGCGACCTGCCGGGGGGCGGGGCGGGACAGCACGGGAAGCAGGGCCGCGCCGAGCCGGTCGAGATCGATCAGTCTTCCGGCGGTGCTGGCGACCACCCGGGGACGGCCACCGCCGGTCGAGATCGCCGCCTGCCGCGGCTGCGTCTCCACGGTGGCGAACTGCGGTGCCGCGGCGGCGTGCAGCCGGGCACCGTCGATCGCGGCGGACAGCCGGCCGGCGTCGTCGGAGCGGAAGACCAGCCCGCGGGCGATCGACGCGGGCGTGAGCCGGAACGAGCTCCCGCCCGCGGTGACCGTGACGGGCGCCGAGACGGCGGGCTTGGCCAGGGTCGCCACCAGGACGTCCACCTCGGCCCGGGTGGTGACCGGCGTACGCGGGACCAGCGGCACGTCGGCGACCGCACCGACCGGCCACGCCAGCCGTACGGCGTCGGCCGCTCGACCGGGATCGAGGTCCAGGCCGGGCGCGGGATACGACGGTTCGGGTGCGAGCCGGTCGAATCGGATGCCCGGCTTGCGCATCGTGATCCGTCCGGCCAGGACCAGCCGGCGCAGGGCCCGCTCCAGCTTCGTCCCGTCGAGCTCGACGATCGGGGCGACGTCGCGGTGCCCGGCGAACCTGACGCCACCCCGCATCGCCTTGCCGACCGTCTGGTCCACCGCCAGGCGCAGGGCGAGATCGGCGGCACGCAGCGTGACGGCACGGCCGTCCAGCCGGATTCGGACCGGACGGGCGGCCAGCCCCGCGACGTGATCGCGCAGCGCCTGTTCGGCCTCGGTCCGGGACTTTCCGCCGAGCTCCAGGCCGAGCACCCGGGTGCCGCGGGGAACGTCGCCGGCCATCGCGTACGCCCCGAAGCCGGCGCCCGCGAGCAGGACGGCCGCGACGATGCCTACGGCGACCGCCCGGCGCGACGGGAAGGACGTCCCGGCGCCCCCATCCCCAGTCGGACGTTCGCCGCCGCCCCCGGTCGAATCGTCGCCGCCGTCCCCCGTCGGACTTTCGCCGCCGTCCGTGGTGGACTCTTCGGCCTTGCCCGCGGCGGACTCGCCGCCAGGCGCGACCGGTGCCGGCGGAGTCGGCTCCGGATCCTCGGCCGTCTGGGCAGGCACGGACGTCATCTCCTCACCCTCGACCCCGACGCGGAGCGACCCGCGACCATGCCGGCGTCACGATCGGACTCCCCTCAAGATCATTCGATAGGAGTACACCGCGTACGTCAAGCTGCCCACCAGGATCATCACCAGGGCCACCCAGTTCCCGCCGCCGAGTAGGGAGTCGCCCTCTCTCGTGCGCACTCCGGCGGCGAACAGCATCAGGCCGGTCCAGAGAGCCCACGGCGGTCCCAGCGCCCAGCGCCGGCCGGTCGTGCCGACGGCGAACCAGGCGATCGCGTAGTTCGCCACCGCGGCCAGCACGATGGACACGCCGAGCAGCGGGCCACCACCGGACCCGATCGGGTGGCCCCGCCACACCGAGACCAGGTCGCCGGCGCGCAGGGTGGAGAGCAGCAACTCCACCACCCCGGTGACGAGAGCGGCGGCGATCGCGACGGCGAGGCCGCCGGAACGGATGACGGGTTCCCAGCGGGACTCGGCGCCGGGCGGCCGCGACGCGGCCGGCTCCCGGGCGGCCGGGTCCGGGGCCGGGTCCGGGGCCGGGTCCGGGGCCGGGTCCGGGGCCGGGGCCGGGGCCGGCGGGTCCGGGGCCGGCGGGGTGGGCGGCTCCGGCGCGGGGGCGGCCGGCTCGGCGGCGGGGCGCGGCGACCCGGCCTCGGCGCGGCTCATCGGGCGACCGCGTCCGCTGTCGCCGGCTCCTCGACGTCGAGGCCGCTGAACAGGTCGCTCTCCCAGCGGTGCGGCCCCTCGCCGGGACCGCGCCGGCCCTTGCCGAGCGTGAAGTACTCCACGCCCATGAACTCGCCGCCGAAGTCGCCGGCGATGCCGTACAACCACGAGTCGTCCGGGACCTGGGTGGCGTGGGCCCGCATGGCCGCGACCTTCTGCTGGTAATGGTCCGTGCCGTCGATCCGCGCGGCGATCTCCTCGTCGGGGTGGCCGAACGGCAGGTCCTCGACCCGCTCGACACCGGCGAACGGGTTGTCGGAGAGCTGGCGGAACGCCTCCATCCCGTCGCGCAGCACGCTGACCGGCATGGCCGTCCAGTAGATCTTCCGCGGACCCTCGGGACCGGCCAGTTCGGCCGCCCGCATCGCCACCCGGTGCGCCTGGATGTGGTCCGGGTGGCCGTAGAACCCGTTCGGATCATAGGTGATCATGACCTGCGGGCGCACCTCCCGGATGACCTCCAGCAGGAGGCCCGCGGCCTCGTCGAGATCGGCCTGCCAGAACGCCCGGGGATGGTGGTTGGTGTCCAGGCCCATCATCCCGGAGTCGCGGTAGCGGCCCGCGCCGCCCAGGAAGCGCTGGTCGGTCACCCCGAGTGCGGCGCAGGCACGCTGCAGCTCCGCGATGCGGTAGCCGCCGAGCTGGTCGGCCTCGGCGGCCGCCAGCCGGGCCAGCTCGGGGACGTGAATCTCGCCCTCCTCACCCAGCGTGCAGGTCACCAGCGTCACCCGCGCGCCGGCGGCCACATAGTGGGCCATGGTGGCGCCCGTGCCGGTGACCTCGTCGTCGGGATGGGCGTGCACCAGCAGCAGGCGGCGTGCGGGCGGGGCGTCAGTCACGGGCGCAACTCTACGCGGGACCACCGACGGCTTTCCGCGTGCCGGGCTGGGGATTTGCGCGGCGGAGCCGGGCCTGGATCGGCGATGCTGGACGGTGTGGACTACCCCGGACTCGCCCGTCGCACCGGTCACTTCCGCTACGGCGCCCCGCGGGCGGTGAAGATCGGCGCGGACGGCGCCCGGGTGGTCTTCCTGCGCTCCGCGGGACCGGAGGATCCGGACGCCGCGCTCTGGGTGCTGCACCTCGCGACCGCCACCGAGGTGCAGGTCGCGCCGGGACCGGTCGAGGCGTACGGGGTGGACCGCGACGCCCGCACCGCGGCGTTCGCCCGCGACGGCCGGCTGTTCCGCGCCGACCTGATCGGCGGCGACGTCACCGAGGTGCCCGTCGACGGATCGGTGGAGGATCCGCAGCCGGACCCGGCGGGGCGCGCCGTCGGCTACGTCACCCGCTCCGGCGGGGCAGCGTCGCTGCGGGTGGTGGATCGGCACGGTGACCGGCTGCTCGCGGGCGAGCCGGGCACCGCCTGGCGCGAGCACGGCGGGCCGGTCCGCTGGGGCGTGGCCGATCAGGCCGCGCGACAGTTCGGCCGGGACCGCGGGTGGTGGTGGGCGCCGGACGGGGGCCAGATCCTGGCCGCCCGCACCGCCGGCTCGACCACCCTGCACCTGCTCGATCTGGACTACGGATGGGTGGACGTGCACTGGGACCGGGAGACCTATCCCTACGTGGCGGCCGTGCGCTGGGCAGACGGCGGCGCGCCGTTGGTCACCGTGCTGCGTCGGCTGCAGCAGCACGGGCTGGTGCTGGCGATCGACCCGCGGACCGGCGAGACGCAGGTGCACGCGGAACTGGCGGACGCGCGCTGGGTGGAGCCGGTGGCCGGGACGCCCCGCCACCTGCCGGACGGCCGGGTGCTCGTCGGCGGCGAGCTGGCCCACGACGGATTCGACGCGCGGTGCCTCTTCGCCGACGGTAGTCTGCTGACCCCGCCCGGGCTCTACGTCCGCCGGGTCGTCGGTACACTGCCGCGAGCCGGCGGCCCGTCCGGCGCGCCGGACCTGATCGTCGAGGGCACCGACGGCGATCCGGCGGCGCAAGACGTCTTCCGCGTGCGTACGTCGGTCGGCGGTGGCGGTGCCGAGACCCGCAAGGTCACCGCGACGCCCGGCTGGCATCGCGCCGAGGCCGGCGGCGGCGTCCTGGTCCTCGACGGTGCGGTGTGGCGCGGCGAGGCGCGCGTCGGCACGCTGCGCTCGTACGCCACGCCGCTGCCGCACCACCCGCAGCCCGTGCCGGCCCGGGTGACCGACCGGCGACTGCCCGCCGCCGTGCTGTACCCCGGCGCGTTCGTCGCCGGTACCCGCATTCCGGTACTGGTCACGCTCGGCGACGGGCCGGGGCACCAGCAGGTGGTGGCCGACCCGGCCGCGTGGCAGGAGCGGCAGTGGTGGGCCGACTCAGGCTTCGCCGTCGTCAGCATCGACGGCCGGGGAACGCCCGGAGTCGCGCCCAGCTTCGAGAAGGTGGTGCACCGCCGACTGGTCGACGTCGCGCTCACCGATCAGGTGGACGCCCTGCTGTCGCTGGTCGGCAAGCATCCCGACCTCGATCTTTCGGCGGTGGCCGTGCGCGGCACCGGGCTCGGCGGCTGGCTCGCCGCGATGGCGGTGCTGCGCCGTCCGGACGTGTTCCACCGCGCGGCGGCCCGGGAGCCGATCGTCGACTGGGCGACCGTGCCCGCTCCGATCGCCGAGCGCTACCTCGGCGATCCGGCGGACGCGGCCGACATCTACGCCCACCACAGTCTGGCGGAGGCCGGGCGGTCCGACGCGGTGCTTCTGATCGGGGCGGTGGATCTGCCGGGATTCCGGTCGACGCCGGACGCTTCGCCGGAGGACGAGCTGGCCTTCCTGCGCGGCTTCGCCGGATCGCAGGCGGCTTCCCGGTCCTGACCGGAGCGGCTCACGAGGCGACGAGATCCGCCATCCACCGGCGTGGGTAAGGGCTGGTCCGCCATGGTGCCCTATACGCGGTTCTCGATGCAAGGGCCTCGCCAAACATATCGAACATGTGTAACACTCCGCCGGATGGAGCGACCCGCTCCAACTCTCCGCTCCGGGAGGAACTCCAGTTGAGGAAGCTCACCAGCTCCGTTGCGGTCGGGGCGGCCGGCGTGGCCTTGGTAGCCGCTGCCCAGCAGTGGGCCTATGCCCAGCCTGTCGCACACGACGGCGCCACCCAATCCTCGGCGCAGTCCGCCGCCCACCGGCCGGACAACCGCCCTGGCCCGCTCACAAAGCAGTGGATCGACAAGCGCAAGGCCGCACTCGCCAAGGTAGCGCGGGGCGAGGCGCGGATCGACGCCGCCGGCAACGTCACCATGGACGCCGAGACGAACAACGTCGTCGAGGTCGCGTTCGAGAAGACCGACAAGATCTTCACCATTCTCGCCGAGTTCGGGACGCAGAGCGCCGGCCGCTACGGCACCGATCCGGGTCCCCTGCACAATCAGATCGTTCAGCCGGACCGGTCGGTGGACAACTCCACCATCTGGACGGCCGACTTCAATAAGGCCCACTACGAGGACCTCTTCAACGGCTCGGGCGAGTCGATGAAGAGCTTCTACGAGCAACTCTCGTCCGGCAAGTACTCGGTGTCCAACACCGTCAGCGACTGGGTCCAGGTGCCCTACAACGAGTCCTACTACGGCGACAACGCCATCGAGGACAACGGCGGGTCGTGGGCGTTCATCCGGGACGCCGGCAACGCCTGGTACCAGAACGCGCTCAACGGCATGACCGCGGACGAGATCAACACGTACCTCGCGCAGTTCGACGTCTGGGACCGCAACGACTACGACCACGACGGCGACTACAACGAGGCGGACGGTTACATCGACCACTTCCAGGCCGTGCACGCCGGTGAGGGCGAGGAAGGCGGCGGCGGCGCCCAGGGTGGCGACGCCATCTGGTCCCACCGCTGGTACGTCAACCAGAACGACTACGGCCTGACCGGCCCGACCGTCGGCAGCCAGCAGAACAAGGCCGGCGGCGTCCGGATCGGCAACTCGAACTACTGGCTCGGCGACTACACCACCGAACCGGAGAACGGCGGCATCGGCGTCTTCGCCCACGAGTTCGGCCACGACCTCGGACTGCCGGATCTCTACGACACCGCCGGCGGCGAGAACGGCACCGCCTTCTGGACCCTGATGAGCTCCGGCTCGTGGCTGGGCCACGGCGCCGAGGCGAACGAGGGCATCGGCACGGTGCCGGGCCTGATGGGTCCCGAGGAGAAGCTCTTCCTCGGCTGGCTCGACTACCGCGACGTGAACCTCGGCCAGAGCAGCTCGATCCTGCTCGATCCGGCCCAGGACGCCAACGCCGCCAACGCCCAGGCGATCAAGGTCAACCTGCCGACGAAGACTACGTCGAAGACGCACACGGCGGCCCCTTCGGGCCAGTACGCCTGGTGGACCGGCAGCGCCGACGACCTGAACGAGACGCTCACCCATGCCGTACCGGCCGCGTCGCGGGTCACCGTGACGACGAAGGCCTGGTACGACATCGAATCCGGCTACGACTACCTGTACGGCGAGTACTCGACCGACGGCGGCAGCTCCTGGTCGCGCGCCGGGCAGCCGGTCACCGGCACGTCCAACGGTCGCTGGACCTCGTTGCGCTTCTCGTACGCGGCCGGCAACGTGCCCACGCTGTTCCGCTTCCGGTACCAGACGGACGGCGGCGTGCACCTTCCCGGTGCGTTCCTCGACGACATCGTGGTCAAGTCCGGCGGCACGACGTTGTTCAGCGACGACGCCGAGCAGGAGGGCTCCTGGATCAAGACGGGCCTGTGGCAGCTCAGCACCGGTACCGTGACGACGACGGCCGACACGTACTACCTGCTCGAGAACCGGCAGTACGTCGGTTATGACGACACCCTCCGTACCGGCCCCTACCAGTTCAGCTTCCCCTACAGCGCGCCGAACAAGGTCGAGTTCTTCTCGTTCCGGCCGGGGATGCTGGTCTGGTACGTCGATCACACGGTCGAGGACAACAACACCTCGGTGCACGCCGGTAGCGGCTACGCGCTGCCGGTGGACGCGCGGCCGGCGCCGTTCAGCTACCCGACCGGCGGCCGGCCGAGCAACCGCCGTCAGCCGTTCGACGCGACCTTCGGCATCCAGCCGGTGCCGGAGATGTGCCTGCACACCGAGGTGCTGGCCGGCAACGGGCCGTCGCAGACCATCCAGACCGTGGCGGCATGCGCGCCGGCCAACGCCGGTATCCCGGTGTTCGACGACACCAACCCGACGGCGTACTGGACCGACCTGAACCCGCAGAACAGTGTCAAGGTGGCCGGCCACGGCGTGAAGGCCACGGTCACCGCCGAGGCGGGCAACGTCCTCACGGTCGACGTGGTGAACCCGTAGGACAGCACGTGATTCGATAGGCGAACCACAGAGGGCCGGAAGCAGACGCTTCCGGCCCTCTGCTCGCCCACGACCCTCAGTCGGCCGCCTCCACCAGCAACGACCTGCCCTCGTGGGGGCCAAGCCCGACCTCGAGTGAATGCCGCGCGTCCACCAGCCCGAGCACCTCGCCGGTCGACATGTCCGACACGGTGCCGCCCACCGGCAGGTGGAGCGAGACGATCCGCCCGGCCGCGCGGTGTGCGGCGAAGTTCAGCACGCTCGCCTGGATCTGCCCCGTGCCGAGCCGGTGGACCATGACCAGCAGGGCCGGATCCGGCACGTCCGGCACGTCCAGCTGTGCGGCGGTGGCGATGCCGTACCGGCGCCGCACGGCGAGAATGTCGCACAGCCGGGCGGCGAACGAGGTCGGATCGAGCAGCTGCTGCGGAAGGGTGTCGTAAAGGTTGCGACCGCGAGGCAGCCCGGAGGCCGAGTCGGTGGCCCGCGGTCGGTACCCCAGCAGGTCGTACGCCCCGCGGTGCAGCCACCGGGTGTCGCCGCCGAGCAGCAGCTCGGCGACCTGGGACGGATGCAGGGTCAGCATGCCGCAGAGGTCCCAGCCGGACAGCGCGAAGACGCCCGGCTGCCAGGCGTTGAACTGGGCCAGCAGCAGGTGCGCCTGCCTGATCCGCTCGATCTGCCCCCGGCTCAAGTTGGTTATGTCGCGGTAATCGAGCGACGCCGTGATGATCGTCGCGGTGGTCGACGCGATGCCGTTGGTGGTGAAGATGGCGTTGTACGGGGCTGCCTCGCCGGTCAGCCGCTCGACCAGCTCGCCGCGGACGGTCTCGGCCAACTCGCCCCCGGTCAGCTCCCGCCCGCGGAACGTGAAGGTGTCGTCGCGGTGCGGGCCGGCGAAATGCACCAGCTCGTACGTCATCTCGTCGTGGTTCTGCAGCGCGTGCACCAGCCGGATCGGCTGGAGCCCGATCTTCAGCGCGGCGTTGAGGGTCAGCCGGAGGAACTCGGTGTCGCCGGTCGCCAGCGCGTGCACGTACGCCGGCCGGTTGACGAAGTCGTACGACAGATCAGCGCCCCGGTTCGAGGTCGCCTTGATGTCCTCGATCGACAGGTTCAGCTCCTGGAACGTGAATCCGCCGACCTTGCGCACCATGCTCGCGATGAGCTGGTTGACCGCCTCGGACAGGGGATGCCCCTCGGACCAGGCCGGGGCACCGGGCTTCCGGCTCTTCTCCACCCCGAGGAACCCGTTGGCGTCCAGCCGCAACGCCGTGGCGCCCAGCTTGCCCAGCGAGTGCAGGGCGTCGCCGATGACCAGGCGCATCCCGGCGAAGGTCGGGTCCAGCCAGTTGATCGACGGCTGGCCGTCCTTGAAGTAGTGCAGGTAGACCCAGCGCCGCACGACACCGTCGGCCCCGGTGACCGGCGCCGTCGCGCTCCAGTTCGTGTCCTTGACGCCGGGCTCCTGGAATAGCACCCGCTGCAGCCGGCCGACGATGTGGCCGGCCCGCTCCAGCCGGTCTTCGGCGTCCCGATCGAGATTGACCGAGTCGCGACCGGCCGGTACCTCGGGCAGTAGATGCCACTCCTCGGGCGGGATCTCCACCATGTGGTAGATGCCCGGATAGTCGCCGACCTTCATCTCGGCCAGGCGGAAGTCCGGGCCTTTGCCGGTGTGCCCGGGCACGATGTCGTCGATCACGATGCCGCCGTGCTCGGCGGCGACCGCACACATCCGGCGGAACTCGCCGTCGGTGCCGAACACCTCGTCGATCTGCGTGCTGATCCGGTCGAAGTAGCCGTCCACGCTGGGTGTCTGATCGCGGCCGAAGATGCCGCCGGCCCGCTTGAGCGGGCCGGTGTGCACGGCCCCGATCCCGATCTCCCGGAATATCCGCCACAGGTCCTCGTCGCCCAGCGTGCCGAGGAAGGTGTGGCCCGGCTTGGTGATCATCGAGACCGGGTACGCGGTGAACCACACCGAGGATGCGGCCGCCGCGGCCGCCGGATCCGGAACGGCGAACGGGGTCTGCCATACGCCGCCGATGCCGGAGAATTCTCCAGCGATCCGCTCCGCGTTCGCCAGCATGGAGTTGGCCTCCAGCCAGCGGACGTAGTCACCCTCGTCGGTACCGCTCATCTCCGCACCTCCTGGTCGATCCGGTCCGCCGGCGATTCCACCCGGCGGGCGGCGGCGCCCCCCGGGGAAGGGGCGCCGCCGGATCTGGCCGCTAGTAGCGGAACTTGCGGTAATAGTCTCCCAGCCGATCGTGGTAGTCCCGGTGAAGGTACGTGTCCTTGTCGAACTTCGGGGCGTCCTTGATCTCCGCCTTGCTGCGCGCGACGTAGACCTTCCGCCCGCTGCGGTCGACCCGGGTGATGGTCCCCGCCGGCAGCATCACCTTGCTTCCGAAGATCCACGGTCCGGTGTCCACGACGACGTAGCTTCCCCCGACCTCATACGTCGCCTCGTCGACGCTGCCGATACTGCCGTCGGTGGCCTCGACGTCGTATCCGGTCAGGTCGGCCCGGCTGCCGGTGACACCGGCGTCCCGGTGGTAGGTCCACGGGTCCCACGCTCCTCGATCACCCGATGTGGTCATCACGCCTCCTTGCGGTTCGGTGGTCCGTTACCGGTCATGACTCCGGTGGGACCGTCACATGACGGACCCCCGCCGAGCGCAGGCGACCGCCATAATCATCGGTGCCTGCGGGAACGCCTTGGGCCTGGACGCCGGCGGGGCGGCCGGCGGCGCGTCATCACCGGACGGTGTGAGCGTCAAAAGCTCATGGCCGTCTGTGACACCACGCGACGTGAGGTGTCCGACGGCGGCGACCGGGTACGAGGGGAGGTGCGCGCCCATGCCGTGTCGTAGTCCACCGACGACCTGGGGAGGGGTGGATGGCCGCCGCTGCTCAGTCGCCGGACGATCGATCCCTCGTCGACCTGGTCCCGGTGATCCGCCGGGTGGTCGCGGCGCGCGTCCGCGACCCGCAACTCGTGGACGATCTGGTCCAGGAAACCTTGCTCCGGGTCATGGCGGCGCGCAGCCGGGTGGAGGCCGAGACGCTGGCCCCGTACGCCGCGGTGACCGCTCGCAATCTGGTGGTCTCGCACGTACGCAGTGACGACCGGGCCCGGCGCATGGCGCACCTGCTGGCCGAGCGGGACGACGGCGAGCGTCCGGAGGACGGACTGCTCCGGGATGAGCAGAAGGCGGCGGTCCAGGCCGCGCTGGCCCGGCTCACCCCGCCGGAGCGGGACCTGTTGCTCGCCCACGAGCTGAAGGGCGAGGGCACGGCCCTCCTGGCGGCGGGTGTCGGCTCCACCCCGGGTGCGGTCGCGGCGCGGCTGAGCCGCACCCGGGCCAAGCTCCGGGTGGAGTATCTGCTCGCAGGCGAGCGCGCCGAGCCCCCCACGGACCGGTGCCGGCCGGTGCTGATGGCGCTCTCCGCGGGCGACCGCCGCCGGCAACACGAGCTCGACGCGGGCGGCCACCTGCTCGCCTGCGACTTCTGCGCCCGGTTGAGCGGACCGTTGCTGGACCGTCGTCCGGCCGGCCGGGACGACCGCGAGGTGCGGGTTCCGGTGACCAGCGACTCCGACGTCGTCGTGGCCCGGCAGACCGGCCGCCGGCTCGCCGCGGAGGCCGGATTCGCCGGTACCGAGCTGGCGCTCATCGCGACCGCGATCTCGGAGGTCGCCCGCAACATCGTCAAGTTCGCCAAGCGGGGTGAGGTCGTGATAGCCGTGGTCGCCGAGGACGACCGGACCGGATTGACCGTCGTGGCCCGCGACGCCGGGCCTGGCATCGCCGACGTCCGCCGCGCGGTGGAGGACGGCTACAGCACGTACGGGGGGCTCGGCCTGGGCCTCCCGGGCGCCCGGCGCCTGATGGACGAGTTCGAGATCGTCTCCGAACTCGGCAAGGGAACCACCGTGACCATGACCAAGTGGCGTGAACCAGGGGTAGCAGAAAGGCGGGCGACATGACGACCGACGAGTCCGAGGAAGCGCGGGGCATCGAACCGACCCCGGACGACGGGCTGCTGCCGGAGCTCGTGGCTCACCTGCGGGACAAGCGGACCGGGCTGCACGAGGACTGGAACGACCGGATCACGTCGGCGCAGCTGCTGACCGCGATGACGCCGGAGGAGATCTCCACCGAGACCACGACGATCTACGACAACTACGTCGGGGTGCTGGAGACGGGCAGCACCGACGCATTGCAGCAGTACGCCCAGGACCTGTCCGAGCGGATCATCCCGCGCGGGGTGCAGACCGAGGAGGTGGTCAGCATCGTGCTGCTGCTGCGCGATGTGCTGGCCCGATCCCTGTTCGAGAAATACCGCGAGGACTTCGAGCTGCTCAACCGGGTGTTGGACGCGTACGAGCCGGCGGCGAACCGGATCGCGAACATGGTGGCGGTCAGCTTCGTGCAGGAACGCGAGCGGGTGATCCGGGACCAGCAGGAGGCGATCCGGGAGCTGTCCACGCCGGTGCTGCAGGTCCGCGAGCGGCTGCTCATCCTGCCGATCATCGGCGTGCTGGACGGTGGCCGCGCCCGCCAGCTCACCGAGCAGTTGCTGCGCGGGATCCGCCGGCATCGGGCCAAGGTCGTGGTCATCGACATCACCGGCGTGGCGGACGTGGACGAGGGGGTAGCCAACAGCCTGGTACAGACGGTCGACGCCTCCAAGCTCATGGGCGCCTCGGTGATCATCACGGGGCTGTCCGCCGAGATCGCCGAGACGCTGGTCACCATCGGCGTCGATCTGAGCAAGATGGACACCGTCGGCGACCTGCAGGAGGGCATCGAGGAGGCGGAACGCCTTCTCGGCTTCAAGGTCGTCAGGATCGACGATGACTCCCGATGAGGCCGCCGGACCGCTGCGGGTCTCGATCCTGGCCCAGCGCTCCTACCTGATCGCCTCGGTGCACACCGCGCTGGACGACGCCGAGTTCGAGCGCTTCCGGCGAGACCTCATCGAGCAGGTCGGGCAGCGCCGGTCCCGAGGCGTGATCATCGACGTCGCGGCTCTGGACGTGCTGGACTCGTTCGGGTCCAGGACGCTGCGGGAGCTCGGCGAGATGGCGCGGATGCGGGGCGCGGAGACGGTCGTCGTGGGCATCCAGCCGGACGTCGCGTACGCGATGGTGCGTTTCGGGATCACCCTGGAGGCCCTGCACACCGCCCTGGACCTGGAAGAGGGGTTGGCGCTGCTCGACCGGCTGGGCGAGTCCGCCGGCCCGTCCCGGAGGACCGGGTGATGAGCAGGCCGGTGGTGGATCCGCTCGACCGACTCCGCGACGACTACGCGGCCGCCTTCCTCGGCTATCTGACCGACGGCGGCGAGGCCGGCCTGCGCGCCGCGTACGAGCTGGGCCGCCGGGCCATGCCGGATCCGAACGGCCTGCTCGACCTGGTACGCGTGCACCACGACGTCCTGGTCCGCGTGCTGCAGACCGCCCGCACTCCTCAGGAGGTGCGCGAGGTCGGCGATGCCGCCGCCGCCTTCCTGCTCGACGCGCTCACCAGCTTCCAGATGGCCCAGCTCGGGTACCTCGAGAAGGCCGCCCACCGGAACCGGGACAAGCCGTCACGGTGATTTCTGTCGGACCGCTCCCCTAGGGTCGGGTGCATGAGCCACTTCGATGACGCCGGCACAGCGGTGCAGGCCGCGCTGGACGCTGGGGCGCGCTATGCGGACGCCCGGGTCGTGCTCCGCCGGGCGGAGGCGATGACCGCACGTGACGGGGACGTCGAGGACCTCGACTCGACCGAGAGCGCCGGGCTGGGCGTCCGCGCCCTGGTCGGATCGAGCTGGGGCTTCTACGCCGTGCCCGACCTCTCCGGCGGCGCCACCCGGGCGGCCGGCCGCCGGGCGGCGGAGATCGCCGCGGCCAGCGCGACCGTGCCGGGTCCGCCACTCGACCTGGTGCCGACCGGCGCGCGCGAGGCCAGCTGGGCGAGCGCCTGCGAGATCGATCCGATCACCGTGCCCCTGTCCGACAAGGGTGACCTGCTCGTCCGGGCCACCGCCGCCGCCAAGGACGCCGGAGCCGATCTGGCCGAGGGCATCTACCAGATCTGGGACACCCGCAAATGGTTCGTCTCCAGCGACGGCCACCGCATCGATCAGCACATCCGCGAGTGCGGCGCGGGTCTGACCGCGAGCGTGTTCGGCGACGGCGAGATCCAGCGCCGGTCCTGGCCCGCGCACCGCGGGCAGTACGGGACCCGCGGCTGGGAGCTGGTCACCGAGCTCGACCTGGTGGGCCAGGCACCGCGGATGGCGCAGGAGGCGCGCGCCCTGCTCACCGCCCCGCCGTGCCCGGCCGGCGAGACCACGCTGGTGCTCGGCGGCGAGCAGATGGCGTTGCAGATCCACGAGTCGGTGGGACACGCGATCGAGCTCGACCGGATCCTCGGCTGGGAGGCGGCCTTCGCCGGCACGAGCTGGCTCGATCTCGGCAGGCTCGGCTCCCTGCGCTACGGCTCCGAGCTGATGAACATCATCATCGACCCGGGCATCCCCGGCGCGCTGGGCAGCTTCGGTTACGACGACGAGGGCACCGCGGCCGGGAAACGCGACGCGGTCCGTGAGGGCGTCTGGGTCGGCGTGCTGGCCGGGCGCGACTCCGCGGCGGTGGCCGGCCTCGACTACGCGGGCAGCGTGCGCGCCGACGGCTGGGCGAGGCTGCCGATGGTCCGGATGACCAACGTCGGCCTGGAGCCGGGCCCGCACACCCTCGACGAGATCATCGCGGCGACCGACGACGGCGTGTTCATGGACATCAACCGATCCTGGTCGATCGACGACCGGCGGCTCAACTTCCAGTTCGGCTGCGAGATCGGGTACGAGATCAAGAACGGCAAGCTGGGCCGGATGCTGCGCAACCCGACCTACACCGGCATCGGACCCCGCTTCTGGCGGTCGATGGACATGCTCTCGTCCGAGACCGTCGCCTGGGGCACGCCGAACTGCGGGAAGGGCCAGCCCGGCCAGATCGGTCACACCGGGCATCCCGCGGCGCCGGCCCGGTTCGCCAACGTGCGTGTGGGGGTGCGCGGATGAGCGTGGACATCGTCCCGGCCGATGCCGAGCTGAAGCTGGCGGCCCGCGTGATCGAGCTGGTCCGAGGGGCCGCGGGAGCGGCCGCCGAGGCCGAGGTGATGGTGCGGCACGACGCCGAGGCGCTGACCCGGTTCGCCAACTCGATGATCCACCAGAATGTGGCGGAGGCGACCACGAGGGTCCGCCTGCGCCTGCACGTGGAGGGCCGGACGGCGGCCGGCTCCACCACCCGCACCGACCTCGACGGCCTGCGGTCGCTGATCGAGCGCACGATCGCGGCGGCCCGGCTGAGCCCGCACGACGCCTCCTGGCCCGGCCTGACTCCGCCCACCCCGCTGCATCACTCGGCCGGCTATCACGGCTCCGGCGAGCGCTCCGGGCTGGACTTCGGTTTCGACGAGGCGACCGCGCGGGCCACCCCGGCCGAGCGGGCCGAGCGGGTCCGCCACTTCGTGCGCGCCGCCGATGGGTTGGAGACCGCGGGCTACTGTCGTACGACGTACACGTCGGCCGCCTTCGCGAACAGCGCCGGCCAGGCGGTCGAGGGACGCGCCGCCGAAGCCGCGATGGACGGCATCGCCCGCCTCAGCGGCTCCGACGGCGTGGCCAGGCTCGCGGCCGGCCGGCTCGCCGACGTGGACGGCGCGGTGCTCGGCGCGCGCGCCGCGGCGAAGGCGCGCGCCGGCGAGCAGCCGGTCGAGCTTCCACCCGGCCGATACCCGGTGGTGCTGGAGCCGGACGCGACCACCGACCTGCTCAACATGCTCGCCTGGTTCGGCTTCAACGGGAAGGCGCACGCTCAGCGCCAGTCCTTCGCGCAACTCGGCGCCGAGCAGTTCGATCCGTCGGTGACGATCATCGACGAACCGCTGGGCAGCCGCGGCGAGCCGGCCGTCGACCTGCCCTTCGACGTGGAGGGCACGCCCCGCGAGTCGCTCGTGCTGGTGCGCGAGGGTGTCACCCGCGCGCTGACACACGACCGCAGCTCGGCGGCTCGGGCCGGCACCGCTTCCACCGGGCATGCCGGCGAGTTCTCCCGCACGTTGGGCCCGATGGCGACGCACCTTCGCCTCGAGGCGGCGCCCGCGATCACCGAGCCGGTCCCGACCCCGGCCGACCCGGCCGGGCCCGTTGCGGGGTCGGCCCGGCCCCTGGTCGCGCGGATGGAGCGCGGGCTGCTCGTGACAGACCTCTGGTACACCCGGGTGCTGGACCCGAAGGCCCTGGTGGTCACCGGTCTGACCCGCAACGGCGTCTGGCTGGTGGAAGACGGTGCGGTCACCGCCGCGGTGGGCAACATGCGCTTCACCCAGTCGTACCCGGCGGCCCTCGCACCCGGCCGGGTGCTCGGCATCGGAAGCGAGTCGGTCCTGCTGCCCGACCGCTGGTCCGGAGTCCGCTACGCGGCGCCGGCCCTGCATCTGGCGAGCTGGAATCTCACCGGTAACGCCTCGGGATGAGGACCATTCTAAGATCCACTGGGTATCGCGCCCATCGATGAGACCAGGGTGCCGACACTGTGAGATGTACCGCATCCCTGCGCCACAAACTTCGCGCGGCCCGGCGTAACGTGTGCCACACATCACGGACGTACGGCGGCTGGTGGGCTCGCTCGCCCGTTAACAGCCGGGCCACAGGACAGGCACGTCAGGAGATCGAATGACGACGACAGCGACGAGGCTGGACGCAGGGCGCGCACGCGCGGCGATCGCGGCCAAGACGTTGCGCACCGACCGGTGGTGGCTTCCGCCGCTGGTGACCTTCGTGGGATTGACCGCCTGGCTGCTCTACGGCCTGGTGCGCGTCTACATGCACAGGTGGTATTACGTCGAGGAGTACCACTACCTGACGCCGTTCTACTCTCCCTGCCTCACCGATCGTTGCGTTCCGGAGGCGGCGCACCTCGGCCGGTTCCTGCCGAGCTGGTGGATCATCCCGGAAGCGGCGCTCACCCTGCCGTTCCTCCTGCTCTTCCGGCTGACCTGCTACTACTACCGCAAGGCGTACTACCGCGCCTTCTGGCTGTCGCCGCCGGCCTGCGCCGTGCCGGACGCCCACGGCAAGTACACCGGCGAGACCCGCTTCCCGCTGCTCGGGCAGAACCTGCACCGGTACGCCTTCTACCTCGCGTTCCTCATCTCGGTGATCAACACCTTCGACGCGATCATCGCGTTCCAGAGTCCGAGCGGTTTCGGCTTCGGACTGGGCAACGTGATCCTGGTCGGCAACGTCGTCCTGCTCTGGCTCTACACGCTTTCCTGCCACTCCTGCCGGCACATCGTCGGCGGCCGGATGAAGCACTTCTCCAGGCACCCCGTCCGCTACCGGGCGTGGGGCTTCGTGTCGAAACTGAACGGCCGGCACATGCAGCTCGCCTGGATCACCCTCGGCACCCTGGTGGTCACCGACTTCTACGTCATGGCGGTTGCCGCCGGCTGGTTCCACGACCTGCGGTTCATCGGCTGAAGGGGAGGCGGACGATGGCTACGCGAATCGAACGACACCACTATGACGTCGTCGTGATCGGCGCCGGCGGGGCCGGGCTGCGGGCGGCGATCGAGGCCCGGCTGGCGGGCAAGCGGACCGCGATCATCTCGAAGTCGCTCTTCGGCAAGGCGCACACGGTCATGGCCGAGGGTGGGGCCGCGGCCGCGATGGGCAACGTGAACTCCCGCGACAACTGGATGGTGCACTTCCGGGACACCATGCGGGGCGGCAAGTTCCTCAACAACTTCCGGATGGCCGAGCTGCACGCCAAGGAAGCCCCGGAGCGGATCTGGGAGCTGGAGACCTACGGCGCGCTCTTCGACCGCACCAAGGACGGAAAGATCTCGCAGCGCAACTTCGGCGGCCACGAGTACCCGCGGCTCGCGCACGTCGGTGACCGCACCGGGCTCGAGCTCATCCGCACGCTGCAGCAGAAGATCGTCTCCCTGCAGCAGGAGGACTTCGCGGCGACCGGCAACTACGACTCCAAGATCCGGGTGTTCTCGGAGACCACGATCACCGAATTGCTGCTCGACGACACCACGTCCGCCCGCGGCGAAGCCGCCAAGATCGCCGGGGCGTTCGGCTACTACCGGGAGTCCGGCGAGTTCATCCTGTTCGAGGCGCCGGCCGTGGTCCTCGCGACCGGCGGCGTCGGCCGCAGCTACAAGGTGACCTCGAACTCGTGGGAGTACACCGGCGACGGGCACGCGCTCGCCCTGCGGGCCGGGGCGACATTGATCAACATGGAGTTCCTCCAGTTCCACCCGACCGGCATGGTGTGGCCGCCGAGCGTCAAGGGCATCCTCGTCACCGAGTCCGTCCGGGGCGACGGCGGCGTGCTGCGCAACTCCGAGGGCAAGCGGTTCATGTTCTCCTACGTCCCCGACGTCTTCCGCCGGCAGTACGCCGAGACGGAGGAGGAGGCGGACCGCTGGTACACCGACCCCGACAACAACCGCCGCCCGCCCGAGCTGCTGCCTCGCGACGAGGTCGCCCGCGCGATCAACTCGGAAGTCAAGGCCGGGCGCGGCACCCCGGCGGGCGGCGTCTACCTGGACGTCTCGACCCGGATGCCGGCCGAGGTCATCACCCGCCGCCTGCCCTCGATGTATCACCAGTTCAAAGAGCTGGCCGACGTCGACATCACCAAGGAGCCGATGGAGGTCGGCCCGACCTGTCACTACGTGATGGGCGGCGTCGAGGTGGATCCCGACTCGGCCGCCGCGTCCGGCCGGGTCACCGGTCTGTTCGCGGCCGGCGAGGTGTCCGGCGGCATGCACGGCTCCAACCGGCTCGGCGGGAACTCGCTCTCCGACCTGCTCGTCTTCGGCAAGCGGGCCGGCGAGCACGCGGCCGCGTACGTCGACGCTCTCAGCGCGCGCCCACGAGTCAGCACCCCGGACGTGGAGGCGGCGGTCGACACGGCGCTCGCCCCGCTCCAGCGCGAGAGCGGCGAGAACCCGTACACACTGCAGCAGGACCTGCAGGCCGTGATGGGCGACCTGGTGGGCATCATCCGCCGGGAGGGCGAGCTGAGCGACGCCCTCAAGCGGCTCCAAGAGCTGAAGCAGCGGGTCGTCAACGTGGGGGCGGCCGGCGGCCGGCGCTACAACCCCGGCTGGCACCTGGCGCTCGACCTGCGCAACATGCTCGTGGTGTCGGAGTGCACGGCGAAGGCGGCGCTGGAGCGGGAGGAGTCGCGGGGCGGGCACACCCGCGAGGACTTCCCCAAAATGATCCCGCAGTGGCGGCAGGTCAATCTGGTCTGCTCGCTGGACGACAACGGCGAGGTACTCCTCGAGCGCAAGCCGCTGCCGAGGATGCGCGATGAGCTGATCCGACTCTTCGACCGCGCCGAGCTGTCGAAGTACCTGACCGACGACGAACTGGCCCAGTACGACGCGGTGGCCGGATCCGGCGAGGCCGCCGGAGCGACGAACAAGACGGAGGCGACGAGGTAATGGGCACCAAACGCCGTTTCCGCGTGTGGCGCGGCGACTCGTCCGGCGGCGAGATCCAGGACTACGACGTCGAGGTCAACGACGGCGAGGTCGTGCTCGACATCATCCACCGGCTGCAGGCCACGCAGACGCCGGACCTGGCCTGCCGGTGGAACTGCAAGGCCGGCAAGTGCGGCTCCTGTTCGATGGAGATCAACGGCAAGCCCAAGCTGGGCTGCATGACGCGGATGTCCACGTTCGAGGAGGGCGAGGTCGTCACGATCACGCCGCTGCGGACCTTCCCGGTCATCCGGGACCTGGTCACCGACGTCTCCTTCAACTACCAGAAGGCCCGCGAGACCCCGGCGTTCGCGCCGCCCGCCGGGCTCGCCCCCGGGCAGTACCGGATGCAGCAGGTCGACGTCGAGCGGAGCCAGGAGTTCCGCAAGTGCATCGAGTGCTACCTCTGCCAGACCATCTGCCACGTGGTCCGCGACCACGAGGAGAACAAGAAGGCGTTTTCCGGGCCGCGGTACTTCATCCGCGCTGCCGAGCTGGACATGCACCCGCTCGACGCGCGCGAGGACCGGAAGGAGTACGCGCAGCAGAGCCAGGGCCTCGGCTACTGCAACATCACGAAGTGCTGCACCGAGATCTGCCCGGAGCACATCAAGATCACCGACAACGCGATCATCCCGATGAAGGAGCGGGTCGTCGACCGGCGCTACGACCCGCTGGTCTGGCTCGGCCGCAAGATCCTCCGGCGGGACGAGCTCGAGGACCGGCCCGGCGACGGCAACGGCTCGATGGCGCCCAGCACCTCGGTCGGCGTCACCGGTGTCGCGGCCGGCACGCCCTTCTCAAGTGCCCGCGCCCCCGAGGGGCCGCCGATCCGCGACGACGGCCGGATGGACGTCACCGAACTCACCATGCCGCACCAGGGAGGCCCTTCGCCGTTCGGTGACGACCAGGCCTTCCCGCTGCCGCCTGGCAACTTCGTCTACAACCACCCGGCCCCGGGCAAGGACGAGGCCGCACCGGAGGGCGGCCACTAGTAGAGGTCCGAACCCAGCTGGGACCGAGATGTCGTACAACCGTACTAAGATGACCGGGTGACCAGCGCCTACCAGCCGTCGATGTGGGATCTCATGGCCGGACCCGCCACCCGGCTCGAGCCGCTACCCGGCCGCCTGACCCGGCACCGGCTGACCGCCGGCGCCTGGGTCGACGTGCTGCCGGGCTGGCTGCACGGCTCCGACGCGGTCTTCGAGACGCTGCTCGGCATCGACTGGCGCGCCGACCGCCGGCAGATGTACGACAGCGTGGTCGACGTGCCTCGGCTGCTGCGCTGGTTCGGCGCCGGCGAGCCACTGCCGCACCCCGCGTTGACCGAGGCCCGGGCCGCGCTGAACGCGCATTACCGCGACGAGCTGGGCGAGGAGTTCGTCACCGCCGGCATGTGCCTGTACCGCGACGGGCGGGACAGCGTCGCCTGGCACGGCGACACCATCGGGCGCTCGGCCCGGCACGACACGATGGTGGCCATCCTGTCTCTGGGGTCGCCGCGGCAGTTGTCGTTGCGGCCGCGCGCGGGCGGGCACGACACCGTGCGGTTCCCGCTCGGCCACGGTGATCTCATCGTGATGGGCGGGTCGTGCCAGCGCACGTGGGAGCACGCGATCCTGAAGACGGCCCGGCCGGTGGGACCGCGCGTCAGCGTGCAGTTCCGGCCGATCGACGTGGCGTGAACGCTCCGGGGTGGCGCCGGAGTTGAACGCTGATTAGCGTTCCCAGTCACCTGTATACGGGCGCGAAAGAGGAGCGGCGATGGCGGACCGAGTGGCGATCGTGACCGGGGCCAGCCGGGGTATCGGTTTCGCCATCGCGCAGCGCCTGGTGGCCGGCGGGTACCGGGTGGCGATCACCGGGCGTGACGCGACCGCGCTCGAGTCCGCCGCCCGTGACCTGGGCGGCCCGGAGGTCGCCATCGGCGTACCGGGCAAGGGTGACGACGCCGACCACCGGGCCGAGGTCATCGACCTGGTGCTCGGCCAGTTCGGCGCGATCACGACGCTGGTGAACAACATCGGGATCAATCCGGCGTACGGGCCGCTCGCGGACCTGGACCTGAGCGCCGCCCGCAAGATGGTCGAGGTCAACCTGCTCGGCACGCTCGGCTGGGTTCAGGAGGCACTGCGGGGCGGCCTGGCCGGCGCCGGCGGCTCGATCGTCAACATCTCGTCCGTCTCCGGCGTCCGCCCGGCGCCCGGGATCGGTTTCTACGGTGTGACCAAGGCCGCGCTGATCCACCTCACCGAGGAGCTCGCCGTCGAGCTCGCCCCGCAGGTCCGGGTCAATGCGGTCGCCCCCGCCGTGGTCAAGACGCGGTTCGCCACCGCGCTCTACGAGGGCCGCGAGGAGCAGGTCGCGGCCGGCTACCCGATGCGCCGGCTCGGCGTGCCGGAGGATGTGGCGGGTGCGGTCGCCTTCCTCTGTTCACCGGACGCCGCCTGGATCACCGGCCAGACGATCGTCATCGACGGTGGGGTGACGCTGACCGGGACGGTGCAGTGAGGCGCGTCGTGGTCACCGGCGCCGGCGGCGGGATCGGCGCGGCGCTCGCCCGCCGGTTCGCCGCCGACGGCGCCGAGGTGATCGTCAACGACCTGGACCCGGTCGCCGCGCACGCGGTAGCGAGCGATATCGGTGGGCTCGCGGTGCCCGGCGACGCGGGGAACGAGGCGGACACCCGCCGGCTCGTCGACGTGGCGTGGGCGGAGCTCGGCGGGATCGACCTGTTCTGTGCCAACGCCGGCGTGCTGTCGGCCGGGGACGAGACGACTCCGGACGAGATATGGACCCGCGACTGGACAGTGAACGTCATGTCGCACGTGTTCGTCACCCGCGCGCTGCTGCCGCGCTGGCTCGATCAGGGCTCGACGAAACGGCTGTTGCTGACGGTCAGCGCGGCCGGCCTGCTCTCCCTGCTGGGCAGCGCACCGTACGCGGTGACCAAGCACGCCGCCCTGGCGTACGCCGAGTGGCTGCGCGCAACGTACGCCCATCGCGGCCTGATCGTGCAGGCGCTGTGCCCGCAGGGGGTGCGCACCGACATGCTCACCCGCGGCGGTGAGCGCGGCAGCCCGAGCGCCGCCCTGCTCGCCGAGGGTGCGCTGGAGCCCGGCGAGGTGGCCGCGATCGTCGCGAAGGCGCTGGAGGGCGACAGCTTCCTGATCCTGCCGCACGCCGAGGTGGCCGACTACTACAAGTTGCGCGCCGCGGATACCGACCGGTGGCTGAGCGGGATGAACAAGATGCAGCG
>Ga0081539_10001137_pt1 | contig 48257 bp, 50 predicted proteins | sample TabmetS4T2R2_FD_71023 | JGI IMG/M metagenome (GOLD analysis project Ga0081539, IMG submission 71023) | Tabebuia heterophylla rhizosphere microbial communities from the University of Puerto Rico - S4T2R2 | ecosystem: Host-associated > Plants > Roots > Rhizosphere ... | reverse complement strand
AATCGTGCTTTCTTAAGAAGAACGGTGCGGTCGCCGTAGAAGTCCTGGCCAAGCACATAGCTGGGAAAGGCGATCGCGCCGCCGGCGTGCTCTTCTTCGCACAGTCCGTACAAATTGGCCGCGAAGCTGATCTGCGTCTTTACTTCCTTCTTGCAATAGCCGTAGTAGTTGTCGGCAATGATGGTGACGATCACGCCACGTTGATCGCGGCAGGTAATCTTAAATGCGTTGCCGTCGTTGTAGCGGTCGTCCTCCGACGCGCACGGAAGCCCGATGTCCTTCTTTCGAATCCCGAGCAAATGGGGTGCGACGATGACGCAACCGGTGTGGCCCGTCCAATGCTCGATATCGAGGGCGGCGTCGTTCTCCGGCAGGTACGGGTCGCCGCCATTGCCAAAAATTCCTTCTACAAAGTCGAGATTGCTGACCAGGCTGGCGGGCGCGAAGAACCTCGTCTCCATGGTTTTGGCTGACGCGGAACCGGCGCCCGGACAGACAAGCGGTCGAAGCAGTAGAGATACGAACAGTCGCGCGGGATTTTCTTCGTGGGCCGTAAACGGCAGTGTCAACAAATCGCGCGGAGGCTGGAAGGCCGCGCGCAACAAACCTGCGAACGCAGTCTTCGGGGCCAAAGTTTTATCGGCGGGGACTGGCAGTCCACCTTCGACAACATGAAAGATGCCTTTTGTTGTACGTCGATCGCTCTTCGGATTGTGAAGGACTCCTTGCGGAAGGCGATAGGAACTTAGATAGGGAGAAGTAAACGAGTTCGCTCCCGCAGGCAACGACATAGCGCGAGCCAATCCCGGCCGGTCAAGAACAAACGTATGGACCGGTAACAGGGGAGCGCCATCGGGGCAAACATCTTTTAAATAGCTATCGAGGAATGCCTGTATCCGACCGTCCGCCGAGCAATGCCGATTCCCCAGAAGCTGATCTTTTTGGTAGTGATTCCGGAGCAGCGGTCCCGCTATGCCCATGAAGTACGGATCCGCGGTACTCCGGCTAGTAGGTTGACCAAGCGCTGCAAGCTTCAGGTTGATGTAAGTAAAGATGCCGTTTTCCCGCGCGGTGCTGGATTCCATGGTGTCTTCTAGTGTTACAAAACACGCAGGTAAACCTTCAACAGCTTTGCAATCCGACGTGGAGCATCGAGCGGACCAACTCCCGCGTCGAGGCTCTTTCGGTCTCACCTCTGTCTAGTGAAGTGAATTTATCCCTCGTGGCGCAAGGCGTTGCTTATTTCATTTTGACAAATAACGGTTTTTTGGTCGCCCCGTCCCCTCATTTCCCCGCGATCACTGATACACTTACCGTTATTTGCAACAACACACCGAATTTTAGATGGAGAGAATGTGAACCAACGGTTCGGCTATCTTGCTCTTTTGCTCCTCGTTAATGTATTTGGCGCATTTGGTCAAACTTGTCTTTTGGTCCTTGACCAGCCGTTCACACCGACAATCACACGGAATTCCGGAAATTCCATCTGGGGTAACGCTGGACTTCGTGTTCATCAAACGCCCCAGGGATGAGGTGGACCCGAAAGGTTGGACAGTTTTCGGCACTTCCTTAAGTGGAGGACGGCTGGTTCGGAGGCGGCCGGTCTGGCCGCCTTTTCAGTCCGGCCCTCACGAGGCGCTCGGGTCGCATCCCTGCGGAGCCCTGTCTTCCTGCGAGGCGTAGCTATTCTACGGAATTTCGCTTTCGATTGGAAGCCCTAAAATAACAGTTTGGCCGAAAGCGATAAATCCCGGGGCTTGGGGCAGAGCCCCATCTTCAAATAAAGATTCTCCATCCTAATTTATTTGCCATTGAAGACAACGCTGGGCGTTCGATTTCGTAACGCCTGATGCGGCCTTTGAAAATTGTAAAAAGCAAAGTAGCTCTCCAGCGCCGACCACAGTTGCCGGCCATCGTCGAAGCTGCATAGGTAGATCAACTCGTACTTGACCGAGCGCCAGAGGCGTTCGATAAAAACGTTGTCCAGCCAGCGTCCGCGCCCGTCCATACTAATCCGGATCTGTCGTTGCTGCAGTGCGCCAGTGAAGTCGGTCGCGGTGAACTGCGCGCCTTGATCGGAGTTGAAGATCTCGGGAACGCCATGGCGAAAAGCCGTGTCCAGCGCCGCCAGGCAGAAGCTTGTGTCCAAGGTGCTGGACAACTCCCAACTGAGGACGAACCGGCTGAACCAGTCCATGATGGCCACCAGAAACAGGAAACCGCGTTGCATCGGCACATACGTGATGTCGGTACACCAAACCTGATTCGGCCGGTCGATCACCAGTTCGCCCAACAAATACGGGTACACCTGATGATCGATTGCGGACCGGCTCAGCCGAGGCTTCGGATGCAGTGCTTCGATCCCCATGATTCGCATCAGACGCTGGACTCGCTTGCGATTTACACCGAGGTGCTGAGCCATCCGGCGGCTGCCCAGGAAAGGCCATTGCAGATACAACTCGTCGAGTTTGCGCATGAGTTGCAGATTGTCCGCCGTTTCCTGCCGCGGTGTGTAGTAATACGTGGACGGAGACAACCCGACGAGCGCGCACTGCTGGCGGACGCTGAGTTCCTCGTGATTGGGGTCGATCCATTGCCGCCTGGTCTCAATCGGGCATGCCAGTTCTTTTTTTGAGAAAGTCCAGCTCGACTTTCAATCTTCCGATTTGTTGATAAAGCTCGTCTTTTTCCGCATCGCCAACGTGCTTTGTTTGTTGGCCAGCGAAGATTTCCGGTAGCTGTTCCAGCGCTTGTTTCTTCCAACAGGCGACCAGATTCGGATGGACCTCATAGGTTTGGGCAATCTGGGCGGCCGTCTTGATCCCCCGAATCGCTTCGATCGCCACCTTCGCCTTCAAGCTCGGCGCGTAGTTCTTTCGTGTCCTCGGCATTGAGTCTCCTCCATTTTCAATGCCGCCCTTCCACTTAAGCTACCTGTCCAAAAAGCGGGGTCCACTTCTCCCTTTGGAGCGTACCCCACCTTCGCGGAGATTTCTAGTACGCAACAATAACCTAGTACTACTATCTAGGAGTTGTCTTGTAATACTGGCAGACTGCGCTAAATGTCGGACGACTGCTGTCATTTGCCGCGAAGGTGGTTGGCCAAATTGAAAAACAATCTAGACCAGTCCCCGTCACAAATGTAATCAAGCGCATTATGAAGTTTTGTCCGAGTTGTGAGCGAGCTATTACTCGGGACACGATGACCGGTGCTGGAGACAGGCTGAGCCTCGGTGGGAAGCTGGATCATGGAAGAGGCTAAAACCGTTCGTAATGATGTAGACTTACCACCATCACACACGCCATTTACTGAGATCACGTCGCGCCAGGGATCAATTTCTTTATGGGTGCGGACAATGCCCTGCCAGCCAGAATTGCCTTTTGTTGAATCGTGCAGGTGGCGAGCGATGTCGGGACGAGCAAACGAAATCTTGAGCTTCCCGGCGGATACGCCATTCAGTAGTACTTCGACGTATGCCGTTTCATGGCGGGGATGGATACAGGAGGCCCAGCCGGAGAGCCAAAGCGTTTTTGGCGACTGCCAAACTGTACGATCGACGTGACCTTGACAACCTTGGTCATATCGTAACGGCTCCTTCGGTAAAGTTGTGGGTGAAATGATCCAAAGATCCTGGCTGAATCCTATGGCCTTCCGATTCATTTGATGATCCGGTTTACCCGTCACCTCGAGAATGGCCATTTTCACGTAATCGTCAGTTACGATTGAAGCTCCGTAATCCTGCGGGTTTAGCGAAGGCACCTCAGTCTGTGGGATAAAATACAGGCCTTCTGGGGGCATGGTGACATCGGGTTTCAAGTGGTCTAAGCCATGCGTGCTGAACGCCAATAGCCCTTCGGGGTTGACAAGCGAGTACAATTTCCGTAGCCAACGCCGGAAAGTACGGTCTGGCAGGTGCGTAAAGAGTGAGCCGACGTAGATGAAGTCGAACTTTTGATCCACGTTGAAATCGTCAGGATCGGTACTTGATCGTATAGCGTTTACACCCAACACGTCTCGTTGAAAGCGTACTGCGTCCGGCAAAATTTCCGATGCCCAAATTGTCCCTTTTGGGCAGACTGTTGCCAAGAACCGTGTGACTCGGCCGTGACCAGACGCGAAGTCCAGGAAAGAATTCACCTTGTCCAGACCGCCAAATTTCCAACGAGCAACCTCGGCTATGCAGTCGTAGATACCGAGGCCGGCTCGGAAGTAGGCCATCGTACCAATGGATCGGCCGCCGCATAAGTGAAGGCTGTAGGAGTACATGTCATCTTCGGCGGCAACCCTGACATCCACTTCAATTTCTTTTTGAAAGTAGTCGAAGATTAGCTGACGCGTAGCGGGATTGTTAGGATCATTCTGGTCGTAGCCGAGATTCAGGTTCATATCGTCAAATACGAAGGATACCGTTTCGATTTTATGAAGGTTGAGAGTGGCTATGGATTCGATCACCGGACTTCCGCCTTTCGCAGTTCGACCGCAGCAGAGGCAGCTTCGCTGTCTAAACCGCGGAACTACAGCGCCTGCCTCTCGCGGATCTAACGTGAGGAAAGCCGCGCAGCGTACTCGAAAAACAAGCCCCTCTCGCATACGGTCCTCGATCCAGTTAGAGATTGATGCGGTAATTTCTGGAGCGCGACCACAGTAACCGATCCAGCAGGTAAATGGAAGAAATACGAGAATGACGCCTTCGGCAACTTGGTGAAGGTGACCGAGCCCAGGCCGGCCGGCGGCACTTACGTTTCTGATTACAGCTACAACGCGTTGAACCGTTTGACGAATGTATCGATGGTTCGCGACTCTGTTACCCAAACGCGGCAGTTTACATACAATGCGCAGCAGCGATTGGAGACGGTGGTCATGCCGGAGATGGGAACGGGCGCTTCGGGAACAATTACTTACGCGTACAATCCTGATGGCACACTCCTGCGCAAGACGGATCCAAAAGGGCAGAAGGTGGAGTATGGGTATGATGCCCTGAACCGGCTTGCATCCGTCAGCCGATTCGCTGCCGGCCAGTCGACGCCAGACGTTTGTCAAACCGTCAATTTCTACTACGATACGTTCTATTTGACGGGCACGACTTACCCAAATGGGAATTCGCTGACTAACAGTCCAAAGGCCAACCTGACGGAAATTGTTACTGGCGCTCCGAGTTGCATCGCCGGGGAAATCACTGAGAAATATGATTACTCCAAAGGTGGCGTAGCAACCTTCAAGCGCGTCACGATTCGGAAGGATAATCCGTCGCCTCAGTTTACGCGTTCCACAACCTTGGACTGGAGTTTGATCCTAGACGCCTCCGGACGGCCGGTGACGGAGTATTATCCGCGAGCGGTGAATGAGGTTGGTAATGTCGACTTAAGGGAGTCGCTCAATCATCGTATCGACTACGGTTACGACCAGATGGAGCGGATGAATCAGATGTATTGGGCCAACTCGAATCTGACGGGATGGGACGCGCCGCAAAGTATCGTCAATGGGGTCGCTTTCAAGCCTTCTGGTCAGGCCGCGGCGATCTCATTCGCTTACTGGAATCGATTTGAGAACCGCACGTACAACGACTTGCTACAGATGACGCGTCTGACGCAAACGGTCGGTGGCGTCACGAAGATGGATATGGAGTACCGCTTTAGTGCGACACAGAACAACGGTCGGATCACGCAATCCATGGACTGGGTCAGCGGTGAAGAGGTAACGTACAGCTATGACGCGCTGCAGCGGCTGATTGCGGCTTCCACGACCGGGCCGAATTGGGGTCAGAGCTATACCTATGACGGATTTGGCAACATGTCGGCCCAGGCGGTGACAAAGGGATCGGCGCCGGCGTTCAGCTTAACGCTCAACTCCGCAAAAAATCAGATTGCAAATTGGGTGTACGATGCCAACGGGAACGTAACATCGGACGGAAGTCGTCTGTACAACTACGATGTGGAGAACCGGCTGGTATCCACGAGTTCGTCTGGGGTGGTTTACGCCTATGATGTGGATAACCGGCGGATCTTCGATGGATCGGCGTACACATTCTGGGCGCCGGATGGGCGGCCGATCCTGACCTATACATTGGCGCTCGCCTTCAATGGAGCGTTGCAGTCGTGGGAGCAGGTGGCGAAGCCGCAGGAGACGCGGATCTACTTTGATGGAAAGTTGGTTGGGGCGGCAAATCCGACACCCAGGCCTGTCGTATTTGAGGCGGTGATGACGGATCGGCTGGGGTCTGTTCGGGTGCGTGGGACTCAGTCGATGCGGTACTTCCCGTATGGGCAGGAGATTACGGCGACGGCCAACGGGCAGATGAAGTTCGGGACGTATTTCCGGGATGCGGCTACGGGTCTGGATTATGCAGACCAACGTTACTTTACGTCGGCGATGGGCCGGTTTTTGACGGCGGATCCGTATGTCGCCTCGGGCGGCCCCAGTGCGCCGAATTCGTGGAATCGATATGCGTATGTAAGCGGTGATCCGGTTAATTTTGCTGATCCAAGCGGGCGAATGGCCGCGGCCACATTCTGCGGAGCTGAGTACTCGACGGAGGAGTGTTTTGGTAATTCATGGATACGAGGTCCCGGAGTGAGCTCTGAACGATCTGGTGGAATGTGGTGCGATCAAGGGACGCTACCTTTCATCTATACGCCCACGCAGTGCAGTGCATACGTCGCCGCAGTCTGGTTAGCGGCAACGCAAGGACGTCCAGCACCAAGGGCAACTTCGATACGCTATCTTTCAACCTCCGTTTCAACAAAGACATGCTCTGGGGACTACCCATACGGGCAATATCTGGCGATCTCGTTTCAGGTTTACGATCAATACGGTCAGAAGTATACCGGTCAGGGTGGGAAGAGAATCTACGAACGATTTCCGGAATGGCTCTACAGACCGGGAGGCACCGGGCCATGGCTCAACGCGGACCCTGCCGGCAAAGAAGCAGGGTATTCACTCTTCCCTGTGCACTATGCAGGTTTCTTGGACAATCGAGGGATTTTTGTCGATGATCCTTGGGGTAACTGCGAGAGCGCCCCCACAGTTCTTCAAGAGAGGATAACTCAAACCTATGGCGTCCTTAACGGCTTCTCATTGGGTTTGAGTTTTTTCGGGGTTGGTTTTTCCGATATAGGCACAGTCGTCTACCAAACATCGATCTCAGATGGAAGAGTGGACAGTTTAACGATCACAATGAATGGCCAAATTGTTGGGAGGTTTCCGTGAGAAATCAGTTTTCTGGAGACATGCTCACTGTTTGGGAATACTTGCGTGGACAAGGCGCACCTTACTTGGGTAGACCTCTTTTTAGCGTGGTGAGCGCTTTGGGCGACGATGTCGCCGACGTCGCTGAAGTCGCTTTGGAGGAGTGTGGGCCTAATGATTCGATGGTGGTTGACCGAATACTGGCAGCGCTCTCTACCGCGTTTGTTGCCACTCACAAAGCGCACTCGGATGGTGCAAGGATTCCCGTGCGCACGTTGCAGGTAGTTGAGGAGATCGTTCGAAAGAGTGACAATGTGGCACTCGTTGAACGTGCGAAGTTGCTTGCCGCACGTCTAAAACAGCTTCAACGACCGCGCGATTGACTGTCCAGTAAATAGATCCGGCTTTTATTTGGATCCCGCTATTGCGCAGGGGACAAAGTTGACAAGTTGACAACGAGGATGGCCATTTTTTAACCAGGAAGAAGTTTGACGCAGCCAAGCTAACATCTGATGCTTCCGCTCATGAGTCGTGTGCGAACTTTGGGGGCAGATCACCATCACCGCCCGAGTGTCGGAAGGATTATATGCCCGGACTAGCCCGTCTTTCGTTTTTAAGAGTGTTGGCTATTTCCGCCTTGTTGTTTGGCTTCGGGGCAATCGTGGCGTGTAGTTTTCTTCTGACAGGCATGATGTGCGCGAGCTGCTTCGCCTCAGAACGGTCAATCGGGCTGTTGCTTGCGGTACAGTCTGCGCTCTGGCCAACAGCGCATCATTACGCCCTTGTACCGAGTTCTCCGGTTGGCAGCGAAGTGCTCCGCTGGCGAATAGCCTCGGCGGTACTTGAGAATGGTTTCCTCTATTCGGTTGTCGGCACAATCACATGGCTTCTGGTCTATGCGCTCAGGAGCGCTTTTCGGAATGCCCGTAAGGCGACGCAGTAATGTGAGGGATTGCAAACATTTCACTGATGCGAGCTTCGAGGATTGCAAACAGATTCCGATTAGCTCTCTGAAGCAACACGGAACGGAACTCAGTGGAACGGCGGCTGTGGAAGGCGGACGTCAATCCGTGAACCGTCGTTGTGTTCAGCTCACGCCGAAACCTGCTACACACGACCCCGTTCGGGGCGCCGCAAAAATGTATGGCAGTCGCACTGATGAGATGAGCGCGCCAGGGTTCAGAAACTGGCGCGAGAACCGACCGCTTGAGGCTTCCAGGCTTAGAGCTTTAGGACATCAGGAACGATAGAATGAGCGGGAGGCCAGTCCGCTCTCTATCTGTCTCTGAAGCCCATGGTCTACATGCCGTGAGACACGTCGGCACATACACAGAATGCCTTAAAGTTAGTTGATAAAGGGGATTATGACGCGATGAGGATGACTCTTGTGCGTATGCTGTGTCTGATCGCTGCTTTTCTCAGGTTAGCCGCCGGCCAAGGTGGCCTGCGGAATGCCGCTGTGGATCGGCACATGGAAATATGGCAGACAGAAGCATCTGTTCAGTTTCCTTTAGGCGGGAACTCGATTGGTGTAGCTGCGCCACCGTTCGGAGACCGTCCGCGCGGTGGCATAGGCCTTTTGGAACAGGTGTCGGTTACCTGTACGATGCCCGCCGAAGTTCTTATGCAGAACATAGCCCTTGATGTGCGCGGGGAGGATAGTTCATATCGTTATGAGCTTGATTTCAAGGAGCGGCAAGCCGCGCCAAATGGTTTGAAGACAGTTGTCGTGTCCCAGGCTGTAAAGCTTCGTGTACGATTTGGTTTCGGTGGACTCGCTCTGTCTCTAAATGTATGGAATGGTCCAGTTACGTCGCAGCTTCGGTGTACTGTCACCCTTTCGGGGAAAGCGAGTCGTGCATCGGATTAGTGCGGATTTCTGCCGAATCCGAGGGCTGCGAGAGCACGGAGGGCCAGGAGATTACGGTACGAGTGCTTGGACTTACAATACTGAGCAATACGAGCAGGCGGCTAGCGATGCCCTCTGGAATCGTTACTCGTGGGACTCTTTATCACCAGGCACAAGCAAGCTACACGGCTTTTCAGGTCAACTGCGCTGTTTGGAATCAGATTACGAAGCTGCGGCCTTTAGCGCTAAGTTGCAGGGTGTTATGAGCAAAAAAATATTAGAACGCAACCGAGACGCCAATTTTTAAAGCAAGCTCTGTTTATGCTAACGGCTGCTGCCCAGCGCCGCGCCACGGCGCAGGGCACGACGCCGCCAGTGCAAACACGGCGGTTTTCGGTTCCGTTGGTTGACGCCACGGGCGCCGTGGTTTCCAGATATAAGTCCTCAGGAAGATATTTTTTGGAAGACTTGGGAGCAGGAGTTTCGCTCGACGTGGCTCTGATTCCAGGGGGCTCTTTTCCAATGGGATCGGCTTCGAATGCTGATCATCCTGAAGAGAGTCCCATCCACACCGCTCATGTGCGGCCTTTCGGATTTGGCACTAATCCTGTGACGATCGGTCAATGGAGGCAAGTTGCCACCTTCCCGAAAGTTTCGAGGGATCTTCACGTGTTTCCTCGAATAGGATCGCTTGCGCCGGAAGTGGAGGATAGTCTGCCGATCGACCTTGTTTCAGCAGGGGAGGCATCTGAGTTCTGCGCAAGACTTCAAAAGTTCACCGGACGCCCATATCGGATCCCGAGCGAAGCGGAGTGGGAGTACGCTTGTCGCGCAGGAACGACGACGCAATTTCACTTCGGCGACGGGATCAGTCTGAGCGTTGCTAACTACAACGATGGATTCACGCGCCCGATATCTCTCACACCAGTCGGGTCGAAGCAAGCGCCCAATCGTTTCGGACTAAACGACATGCATGGAAACGTCCTGGAATGGACCACAGATTGGTGGCACGACTCCTACTCGGCGCCCCAATCGATGGGAGTTCGTGGAACTATTCAGGAGATCCGTCATCCAGGGTGACCCGCGGCGGATCCTATCTCTTCGGCGAGGACTCGGCGAGGTCTGGCGCAAGAATTTCCTGGGACATTCGGGAGAACGCAAGCGGCCTGGGACTCAGCGTAGCAATGGATCTGGCGGGCGATTCTGTCGATCCGATAATCGGCCGTCCCGGCATTATCAACTTGACTTCGCAGCGTTCGGGGCCAATTGCTCCGGGGCAAATCGTATCCCTTCGAGGCCAGTTCGGGATCTTGGATAGCGCATCAATGACGTTGAATAATCAAGGCATCGCGTCATCATCTTTGCTCGGCATACGAGTTTTATTCAACGATTTCCCCTGCGCCGCTCATATTCGTGTCCGGTACGGACATTAGAGCTGTAGTGCCGTATGATGTTGCGGGCCTGAGCACAGTCTGGGTAGCGGTCGAGAACCAAGGGCAAACCTCGTTACCTTTGTCAGTTAATGTGGCTGCGTCGGCGCCGGCCCTTTTTACGCTGGATTCGTCGGGGACAGGACAAGCCGCTGCCGTCAATCAAAATGGGTTTGTAAATGGGCCAAACAACCCAGCGCCGAACGGTGGGGTGATTACGCTGTTCGCGACCGGTGAAGGACAAACCTCTCCCGCAGGTGTAAATGGCAAGATATCGATATTTCCATTGCCTGCTCCGATTCTGGATGTCCAGCTTTGGATCGGCAGTGTTCAAGCTGCTGTTGATTATGTTGGCGCGGCTCCGGGCGAAATCGCAGGACTGCTTCAAATCAATGCGCGAGTTCCGGCTAACCTCGCACCAGGACCGAAAAGTGTTGTCCTTCGAGTCGGTGATGCCACCAGTCAGCCGGGCGTGATTGTTTTCGTTGGCCAATGACCATCTCACCACGCTGTCATTTTGCGCAGATGCGGGAGGTCAGTTCCTTCGAAAAGCCTGCCTGGAATAGCTGAATTATGAGAACACTGGCAGCCGTCGCCGCAGGCGCTTTATCCTCTGTTATGGCGAAGAAACGGCGTATACGAAAGGGTGTTCACAAGCTATCGTCTCCATAAAATCAACAACTTCCGAAAATCACTAAAATCCGCCATGCTAGCCTTTTGGCCGAGGAGACCACTTGTGGCAACTGACAAACAACGTGAAGCCGCCCGACGCAACGGGGCAAAATCCACCGGTCCGAAAACCGAAGCCGGAAAGCGGAAATCCGCCAGAAATTCGACCAAGCATGGCCTGACCAGCCACCACCCATTCCTCTTCACGAACGAGAGCGAAGAATATTACTTCGAAATCCTCGACGGATACGAAGCCCAATTCCAACCGGCCAACCAGGCCGAAGCCGACCTGGTCAAAACCATAGCCCTGGAACAATTCCGTCAAGAACGCTGGCGAGCGATCGAAACCGCCGCCATCGACGTCGAAATGGACCGCCAGCGCACGAAAATCGCGAACGAATTCCTCACCATCGACGGAGCCACGCGCCAAGCCCTAGGCTTCAGCCGGCTCGCGGACGAAAGCACATCCCTCCAACTCATCAACCGCTACCTCAACAGCTCCCGCCGAGCCTACGAGCGAGCCATGCGCCTGCTCCTCGAACTCCAGGACCGCCGCCGCAAGCAGCCCGAAGCCATAACCCCGCCGGGGCCGACAGCCGAAATCACCGAATCCGAACAAAAACAAAATTTGCAAAACGAACCGCCCGTCAAACAAACCGAGCCGAATGAAGCGCCTGCAAACGTGATCCGAGTCCACTTCGAACGCCGCGAACTCCTGGTCATGCAGCCGAACCATAGCGAACAACGGCCCGAACACGAAACACACTTGATACACGCGGCAGCTGCCTGAACAACAAACCCGCTCGCATGCGCCCTTTACTCGATCGACGCTATACGAGCCCTGATCTTTGACAACTGAAGAAAACCGGGAGGCGCCCCGCAGCCCTATCTACACGCAGTAGCTATAGCTAGATCTGATCAGGAGGGTAATAGTACGGATAATCTACCGGAAGATTAGGGTTGTAGTAGGGGTCAAGGAAATAGCGGTCGAGCCACTTGGCTTGAAAATGCTCCAACTCGCCTTCCTTTACGCCTCGCGCCGCCTCTCGGCTGACCGACTCGTAATGGAAAAGCTCCGCCTCGGGCACGTAAACGGTTCGACAGCCCGCCTCGCGCACCTTCAGGCAGTAATCGACGTCGTTGTAGTTCAGCGGGAAGTCTTCACTGAAGCCACCCACCTGATCCCATAACTCATGACGCGTCATCATGCAGGCGCCCGTCACGGCAATGTAGTTGCGCACGAGCTGTACGGAAAGGTAGTAGCCGATCTCGTCCGGTGGATGGTCGTAATAGCAGTGGCCCGGAGTCCCGTTCAGCAGGAGGACGCCGGCGTGCTGGATTCGCTGGTTGGGGAAAAGCAGCTTCGCGCCGACTGCTCCGATCTCCGGCTGCTGTGAATAGCGGAGCATATTTTCAATCCAGTCCGGGGCGATCACCTCGATATCATCGTTCAGCAGGATGAGGTGCTCGCCGGACGCGTGCCGTGCTCCCAGATTGATCTTTGCTGCGAGGTTGAAGTTCGCGGGGTCGTAGTCGTAGCCGACGAGCCTGGTCCGCATCTGCAGCCATTTTTCGGTCTCGGGCTGAAGGTCGTGGTTGTGAATGACCACGATTTCGATTTCCGGCCAGGTGCTTTTGCTGAGAATGCTTCCGACGCACATTCGCAAAAGGTCGATGTGGCGATTCTCGTGTTCGATGATCTTGCCCGCCGTGGGGATTACGATGCTGACCTTCGGTTTACCTTTGATGTGGAACAGAACGCGATGAAATCCTTCGCGCGGCCCGGGTAGAACTTCACCCGGTTTCGCCGAAAGTTCGAGATAGTTTTGGATGGCCGCTCTTGCGGCGGGATACGCGTAGTCCTTGGCGTCGGCTCCCGATGCGGTGGATGTCGGCAGCATCCGCCAGTGATAGAGAACTTTCGGGATGTGATGAATGCGATTCGTACGGGCCGCGAACCGAAGCGCGAGGTCGTAATCCTGTGCGCCATTCACCTCCGGACGAAAGCCTCCCAATTCGCGCACAATCGACGTGCGGTACAGACCGAGATGGCATGTGTACATGCAGGTCAATTGATATTCGGGAGACCAATCGGGCTTGTAGAACGGATCGTGACAGACATCGTCTTCATCGATCTTGTCCTCGTCGCTATAGATCATGTCGACCGTCGGGTTCTCATTGATTGCGACCGCGGCTTCGAGCAGCGCATCGGGAGTGATCTCGTCATCGTGATCGACCAGCGCCACGAAGTCACCTGTGGCGATATCGAGCGCGGAGTTCGTTGCCTTCGCTATATGGCCGTTCGTCTCGCGGTAAATGACTTTGATGCGGCTGTCTTTGGCTCGATACTCCTCGAGAATGCGCCTGACATGGGCCTCCGTCGATCGATCGTCGGCAAGGCAAAGCTCCCAGTTCGAGTAATACTGGCCCAAAACGCTGTCAATCATGCACCGCAGCCATTTTTCGGGTACGTTGTAAACCGGCGTGAGGATCGAGATCAGGGGTTTTGCCGGAAGGCCTTTGAGTAGCGCTTTAATCTCGGCTTCCGTTCTTGCCGCTCCGACCTTTTGCGCAATGATGGGAAACGATTCCGCCTTCGTCCCGCCTCGATTCGATACCACTTCGATCGACACTGTGTGAGCCCCGTTCGTCAGGCTGGTTAGATCGAGCGCCACTCGAAAGCCGGAGTGATCGGAATCCTTAAAGCCGGGATGAACGTCGTAAACGTCGGGCCGGGGGAGCCCGATCTTGGCTCGTTGAATCTCTCCGCCATCAACACGAACGCGAACCTCCCGCACCCCGGACTGCGCGATCGCCCAGCCTTGCAGGCGAATCTTGCCGGAAAGCGGCGTCTTCAGGTTGGCCGGTAGTTCCCGCTTGAGCTGAATCGGCTCGTCGGTCGCGCCCGTGATTGGAGCCGCGCCGATTCTAAGCCGCGTTCCAAGCGCTTGCCGCTGATTGCCGAGCCAAAGCAGATGGCCGCCCATGCGGACCAGCGCCTTCCAAATCCGACTGTCCAGGATGGATCGGGTGGTGCGCTGCAGATCACGAATTTGCGCCTCTTGCTGATTCAGCCGGTGCCGTAGAAATTCGTTGCGAGCGCGCTCCTGCGACAAGCGTTCGCTCAAGGCCTGAATTGCTTGTTCCAGTTGAACTAAGCGCTTCTCGTCTGGGGATGACAACTTGTTATTTTAGAGCAACGACGTCGAAGCACGGTCCGTGCGGATGATTCATGTCCTCGCCGGAGATGCGAATGTCCTGGAACCCGAAGTACCGCAGGGCGCCGAGTAAGTCTTCACGAGACAACCAGTTACTGAACTCGGCGCTGCCTCCGCAGAAGCCGGCGACGTTCAGGCTATGCAGATAGTCCTGACGATGAAGTGTGTATTGGAAACCGTCTTTCTCAGAGGGAGTGTGAACCTTGTAGCGTTCACGAAGATAATCAGTCCCCTGGATCACTGTGTCGTCGTAGAAATGCGTCCACATGTATACCCGATCGGTATGTTGCGCCAGCAATGCGATCAGGCCGACGGGATCCTTCATGTGATAAAGAACCCCTGCCGAGAAGATCAGATCGAAGCGTTCGCCGGTTGTCTGCAAATACTCGACGAAGTCACCACAAAGATAGTGAACTCGTTGCAGACCAAGAAGTTCTTTTAAAATCAAACACTTGAGATATGCCCTGGTGTTGGCCTCAATAGCTGTGATCGAGGCTGCTCCCTGCGTTTCCAGAATGTAGCTGTGGGCGCCCTCCAGAGGCCCGAGTTCCAGAACTTTCTGTCCGGAGCATCCGCCAAGCTGGCCCAAAGCCCAATAGGCCCGGCCATCCGCAAAAAGTGGAATCGCACCCGCCTGAAGTTGATCGTAGGGCGGCGGAAGTATAGAGGCCCATTCACCTTTAAAGATATCGAGAGCGTGCTGCGGTGAGGGCGAGGACTTAACGTACGCGTCCAGAATACTGGCTGTCGCCATGAATGCCCGATTTTATCATGTGGCGGTTTTTACGCCTGCCGCTGCATGTGCGTGATATCGTAAGGTTTCCACCCGATCCACGCATGAAATCCATTTTGATAACCGGCAATATGGGCTACATCGGGCCTCGTGTTGTCGATTACCTGCGCCGGACCAGGCGTGACGCTCGCTTGAGCGGTGTCGATACCGGCTTCTTCGCCGCTAATCTCATCGACAATACCGTGCTGCCGGAATGCGCGCTCGACGAACAAAGGTTCGCTGACATTCGTGGGCTCACGGCTCAGGATTTGAAGGGGTTCGACAGCGTCATTCACCTGGCTGCGATCTCGAATGACCCGATGGGCAATGCCTACGAGAAGGTCACGGAAGAGATCAACTATCAGGGCACGATGAACGTGGCTCGGGCCGCCAAGCAGGCCGGTGTCCGGCACTTCGTGTTCGCGTCATCGTGCAGTGTTTATGGCTTTGCGGAGGATGGAGCTCGGACAGAGCGGTCGACCGTCAATCCATTGACTGCATATGCGCGGTCGAAAGTGGCTTCTGAGATTGGGTTGCAGGATCTGGCCGGCCCTGGCTTTATCGTCTCTTGTCTGCGATTTGCGACAGCGTGCGGCGCGAGTCCACGGCTGCGTTTGGACCTGGTGCTCAATGATTTTGTAGCCTGCGCGAAGACCTCGGGTGTCATACGGATTTTGAGCGACGGGACACCATGGCGTCCGCTGATCGTAGTCGACGACATGGCTCGGGCAATGGATTGGGCGATTGATCGCAAGGCGTCGAACGGCGGCGAACATCTGGTGGTCAACGTGGGGTCAAGCGCGTGGAATTACCAGGTGCGCGATCTTGCCGAAGCGGTGGTCAGGGCCGTGCCGGGCGCCACGGTTGAGATCAACACGAGCGCTGCTCCCGATAAGCGGTCGTATAAGGCTGACTTCTCGCTCTTCGAGTCGCTCGCGCCAAAGCATCAGCCGCAAATTGATCTCGCTCGCGCGATCGCCGAACTGAGTCAGTTATTGGACGAGACCGGGTTTGCAGACGCGAATTTCCGGCAATCCCGATACATGCGCCTGAACATGCTGTCGCAATTGATGAAGTCCGGCCGGCTGACTTCAGACCTCGTCTGGGCGGACCGCGCCGGCGAAGTCGCGGCGCTCGTTTAAGGGCATGGCGAATTGTCGTTTCTGCTCGGCGGAGCTCAAGGAAGTCTTCGCAGACCTTGGCGTTAGTCCTCTCGCAAATTCGTATCTCCGAGAAGATCAGTTATCGCGGATGGAGCCGCATTACCCGCTGAAAGCGTGGGTGTGCGGAACCTGCATGCTGGTCCAATTGGAGGAGTACGAGAGCCCGTCAGGCATTTTCAGCGACTACGCCTACTTCTCGTCGTTCTCTACATCGTGGCTTGCCCATGCCGAGCGCTACGTGAAGGCCATGATCGCGCGGTTCGGCTTCGATTCGAAGTCGCAGGTTGTCGAGATCGCAAGTAACGACGGATATCTGCTGCAGTACTTTCAAGCGGCGGGCGTTCCCGTGCTTGGAATCGAGCCGGCGGCGAACGTTGCTCAGGCGGCGATCGCCAAGGGAATCCCGTCGCGCACTGTTTTCTTTGGTCGCGATACGGCGCGAGATCTTCAGGCGGACCTGTTGATCGGCAATAACGTGTATGCTCACGTGCCGGACCTGCATTCGTTTACCGAAGGCCTCCGCGTTGCGCTGAAGGCGGACGGCGTAATCACGCTCGAGTTTCCGCATCTGCTGCGGTTGATGGAGGAAGCGCAGTTTGACACGATCTATCACGAGCACTTCTCCTATTTTTCGTTGATCACGGTCCAGCAGGTGTTTGCGCGTCACGAATTGACCGTGTTCGATGTGGAGGAGCTGCCGACGCATGGCGGGTCACTGCGCGTCTTCGGCAAGCACTCGGCGAATACAACGCATGCGGTGACGCCGAATGTCGGACGGGTGATTGCGAACGAACGCGCAGCCGGGCTCGATAATTTGGAATCGTACCGGAGTTTTGCGGAGAAGGTGCGGCGCGTGAAGTGTGATGTGTTGGAGTTTCTGATCGGGGCTCGACGTCAAGGCAAGACGGTTGTCGGGTATGGCGCACCGGCGAAAGGCAACACGCTATTGAACTACTGCGGCGTCGGACCTGAGTTGTTGGCCTATACGGTCGACCGCAGCCCACACAAGCAGAATCAGTATTTGCCGGGAACCCGTATTCCGATCCGCGCGCCCGAAGCGATCCTGGAATCGAGGCCCGATTACGTGATGATTCTGCCCTGGAATCTGAAGGATGAAATCACGGAACAGATGAGCGCGATTCGGAGCTGGGGCGGGAAGTTTGTCGTGGCGATTCCTTCGCTCGAAGTGCTCGCATGAAGTTCGAAGAGACCTCGATTCCCGGCGTTTGGCTGATCGACCTGGAGCCTCGGGAGGATGCGCGCGGGTTCTTTGCCCGGACGTTTTGCGAACACGAGTTTGGGGCGCACGGGCTCACAACGCGGTTCGTGCAATGCAATCTTTCCTATAACTTACGCAGGGGAACGCTTCGGGGCATGCACTTTCAAAACGAACCCAAGCCCGAAGTGAAGCTCGTACGATGTATTCGCGGATCGATTTACGACGTCGTGGTGGATATGCGAAAGGACTCGCCCATGTACTGCAAATGGGTTGGAGTCGAGTTATCCGGCGAGAATCGGCGCGCGCTCTACATCCCGGCGGGGATTGCGCACGGATTCCAAACTCTCGAGGACAACACCGAGATTTACTATCACATGGGCGAGTTTTACGATGCGTCCCTTGCCGCTGGCGTGCGGTGGAATGATCCTACCCTCGGGATTCGCTGGCCGCTGCCCGATCCGATTCTGTCCGACAAAGATACTCAGTATCCGGATTACAAGCCATGAAACGGGTCCTGGTGACGGGTGGAACGGGTTTCATCGGACGGCACGTAGTACCGCATCTGGTGGAGCTCGATTATGAGGTGCACGCAGTCGGCGCGCGCGATGTCGATCTGCTGGATGGCAAGGCTCGACGGGATCTGTTGGCGGCTATCCGCCCCTCGCATCTGCTGCACTTGGCTTGGTATGTGCCTCCGGGGAAGTATTGGACTTCGCTTGAGAATGTTCGCTGGCTGAAGGCTTCGCTCGATTTGCTGATGGAGTTTGCCGCACAGGGTGGCAAGCGCGTCGTCACGGCTGGCACTTGTGCGGAATATTCGTGGGAAGGTGATGGAATTTGCCGGGAGGACACGACACCGCTTGAGCCGGCTTCGTTGTATGGCGCTTCGAAGGATTCGCTGCGGCGCATGCAGGAGAAGATGGCCGAGCAGCTCGGCATCAGCGCGGCTTGGGGACGGATCTTTTTCCCCTACGGCCCCGGCGAGCCTGAGGGGCGGCTGGTACCCTCGGTGATTCGGAGCGTTCTGGCGGGCGAGCCAGCGCGATGCAGTCACGGCCGTCAGATACGCGATTTCATCTATGTAGATGACTTGGCGAAGGCTTTCACCGTTCTATTGGAATCGGATTTTCAAGGGTCGGTGAATGTGGGAACGGGTGCTGGCGTAACGATTGCAGAGGTGGCTGCTGCTGCTGCGAAGGCCGTCGGCAGGCCGGATTTGCTGCAATTAGGGGTGCTTCCGACGCGGGTCGGTGAGCCGGACCGGCTCGTCGCGGATGTCTCGCGGCTTAAGTCTCTCGGGTTTGAGCCGCGTTGGACGTTATCTGAGGCTATGGCGGCTACTGCGAGTTGGTGGCGCGACCTGCCAGCCGTGTGATGACTTTGCTCGTACCTGCCAACGTTCGCCATACAAGCGTGTTTTGAAGAGTAGTGATGAAGTCCAGAATGCCCGAGACCTGCGTTTCCAAGTTGGCGATCCTGGCTTCGACGCTGGATAGCCTCGGGACTGACTCGTACGCGGTTTGTTCGATGAACTGAATTCGTTCCAGCGGCAATACATCCGCAATGGGGCGAAACACTCCTTCGACGGCTTGTTCGAGTGACTCCACTCTCCTCTGGAGATCGGCAAAATCGTCGATGTGGTCGTTCATAACTTCATCTAGTCTCTAACATCCCTGTCCGTTATTCTTGATTTAATGCCCATCTGGTCGCATCGCAAGCTTGCATGAGTATTCCTTCTTACTTCGACGAAGATGCTTATCTGTTCTATAACCCTGACGTTGCGGCTGCTATCGCAGCAGGCGCCATCCCCTCGGGATATCATCATTGGCTTTACCACGGATGGAAAGAATGCCGTGCCGGAGCGCCTCGGCCGCACGCTATCGATCGCCGCATTTTTGTACGCCGATTCGAAGCTCGGCCGTATGGTGTGAATCTGTTTGGTCCTCTGTCGACTCCGAGCGGCCTCGGGGAAGCTGCTCGAAGTTCAAGGACCGCGCTGCGGGCATCGATGTGTCCAATGCAAGAGACGAATGTCGCGCCATGGGGAACTGAGAGCGAGCGCATTCCTCCGCCGGTTGATGGTCGGTATCGAATCAACTTGATTCATCAGAATATGGACATGATCCCGCTTTTTGTTCGCGCTTATGGCGAGGAGGTTCTTCATGGCGCGTACAACATCGGGTTCTGGTTTTGGGAGTTGCCGGCGGCGCGTGCCGACTGGGCCCATTACTGCGAATACGTCGACGAGATCTGGGTGGCCAGCGAGTTCTGCCGCCGCGCGTTTGCATGTGTCACCCGTTTGTCTGTTGTTACGATGCCGGTGGTCGTGGAAGGCCTGGAGAAACTCGCGTCGTATGGGCGGGAGCATTTCGGACTGCCCCCATCCACATTCACGTTTGGCTACATCTACGACGTGAATAGCTATATCGAGCGGAAGAATCCGGTAGCGTTGGTTGAGGCATTCCGGCGCGAGTTTGGCGATTCTCGTGATGTTCTGCTGGTTTTAAAGCAGTCGGACGGCGGCGGTCCGAGAAATCCTGACGCGACCATTGTGGAGCGGGCGGTCGCGGAGGCGGCGAACATACGCGTGATCGACGCGGAGTTTAGTGATGACGAGATCGTTTCGTTTCAGAATGCGCTCGACTGCTTCGTTTCGCCGCACCGCTCGGAAGGATTTGGGTTTAACTTGGCGCAGTCGATGTATCTCAGGAAGCCGGTGATTGCGACCGGTTACTCGGGGAATGTGGATTTTATGGACGACCGGAATAGCTACGTGCTGGATTACCGGCTTGTCACCATCGAGCAAACGGTCGGTCCTTACATAAAGGGCGCAGTCTGGGCAGATCCTGATACGGACCATCTCCGAGCGTTATTGAGGTGCGTGTTCGAGAATGCGGCTGAGAGAAACGCGAGAGGTGCAGCAGCCGTACAAACAATCCGCAACCGCTTCAGCAGCGAGGAAGCACATCGCCAAATGCAAGGGCGTTTCCGCGACCTCGGACTTGACCAGCCGCCAGTCCGCCGGTCGCTGTTCTCGCAGCACTTGCCACGGTTCGCGCCTCCAGATGCGCCGCCAGAGGTATTGCGACACATTCGATAAATGGTTTGTTATGGAAAGGGGGAAGACACGATCTGGCACCGCGAACATCCACTCTTTTCGGCATTTCCCTCGCCGATGTGATTGGACCTTAGTCGCTTGACTTTGATCGATCCCGCTCGGCTAACTGTAGCAACTCACCAACGGTCGTGCAATTCTCCAGCTCCGTTGGTGAAACAACAACACTGTAATGACGATCAAGCAGCGAGATGGTCGTCATGATAGCTAGGGAATCCCAGTTCTCCGCCAAAGGAGTACTTTCTGTAAGTTGAGCGCCAGGCATTTGCAGCGCCTCTGCTAAGTGAGTGCGAAATTCTTCGTTCATAGTCGTATTATTGAGGACCCCCAGGAATAGCCGACACCAAAACCAACCAGCATAACAACATTCCCCCGGTTTATTTGTCCTTCGACCATCGCAATCTCCAATGCCATAGGGATCGTAGAAGATACGGTATTGCCATAACTCTCCATGTTTATGCAGAACCGCGTCGTCGGAATCTTTATCTTCGTGCGAAGTTGTTCGAGCATATATCTGTTGGCTTGATGGAAGACGAAAAAGTCAATACCATCGAGAGTTAAACCGGCTTTCGTTAACGTTTGCAAGACGAGATCAGGAACGGCTCTCAGCGTAAACGCGAATACTTCACCGCCATTCATGAATAGATTATTATCGCTACGGATGTTTCTAGAAGGATCTTGTTTTTCGACCGCGGTCTCATCACTCACTCGCTGCCGCATCCCTCCCGCACGGACAATAAGCTGATTTGCCCCTGATCCATCCGTCCCGAGTACAAATGGTCCGATACAATCATGATCGTGCTCTTCGGCTGAAATCCAGGTTGCGGTGGCGCCATCTCCGAAGATCGTTCGGACGCTTCGATCGCGTGCGTTGATGTACTTCGAATACGTATCTCCGGTAATCAGCAGCACATTTCGCGCTATCCCGGATTCAATTACACCTTTCGCGATCGACAAGCCATATACGTACCCTGAGCAACCTTGATTGATATCGACTGCCCCACAATTCGCCGCTAGCCCCAGGCGGCGATGAATGAGGCAGGCCGTCGTTGGAAGTAAGTAGTCCGGCGTTTGTGTGCAGAAAAGCAAGTAGTCGATTGCTTCTCGCCGGACGACTCCAGACGTGAACAGTTTCTCGGCAGCAGCGACGCCGAGATCCGACGCGCACTCCTCGGGCCCGGCGATTCCTCGTACGGCGATCCCCGTCTTCGAATAGATCTTTTCTACGTCCCAGTCTTTAAACTCGTTCGCGAGATCCTCGTTCGTTAACTTGGTCGCTGGCACATACGACCGAATGTCTTGGAGTACGGCCTTAATAGCCATATTTTTATGCTGCAGAACCAGTCACCCGATAGTTCCCGGGTGTAGGGTGGCATCTAGCGATTTCTTAACGCGGCAGTACTCATCATAATCGCGATAGTAATCGTTTGCGTCGTAATGCTCGGACGTCAGAACCAAGCACACCGAACCCGGATCGAAGTTGATCTCCGCAGCCCAAATCATGGGTGGGACATACAAACCGTACCAAGGACGGTTCAGGTGTACAGATCTTCTAGATCTCGCATCATCCAAATGAACGTCGAAACTGCCGGACAAGCAGATCATAACTTGCTCGAGACGTTTATGAGCATGAGCGCCGCGTGATTCCCCAGTAGGGATGTCATACAGGTAGAACACGCGCTTGACGCGAAAAGGAACATGTCGCTCCTCCTCGATGAACGTAAGATTACCTCGAGGATCAGAGATTTTTGGGAGGTCCAGGATTCGACAGCTATCAACCGTCATGTTTCAACTCGGACAGACTCTGAGGACGTCCGCCTCAGAACGAGCCTATTCAACGCAAATGTCAACGGAACATTACAGAGTACCACGACGAGCGCCGCTATCTTCGGATTCAAATGGAAAATTCTGATGAGGGCGGCCAGGATTGTCAGCCCCGCCGCGTATTGAACGACATAGATTAGCGGATACCTCATCGCAGAACTAATGCTAGGCGGTGTGCGGAACACGAACAAACAATTAAAAACGTACGAGCTCACGATTCCAAACACGTACGATAAAGTGTACGATAGCGGAAAACTGAATAGAGACAATAGACCATAGTAAACCACGTAGCTCAAACTGGTGTTCAGCGCGCCGGCAACAACAAACCTGACGAACTCACGGTCTGTATACTTCATCTATTACAAACCTCCGGGCGCCTATTTACCTCGTGGAATATTTGCCAGATGTATTCTCCGATAATTCCAACCTTGGATGCATGAACCGCTCCGAAGTTGCGACTGAGCCGAATGACGATAGTCTCAGGCCGTTGCTGTCGAACTTTCAGCAACTCTTCAAAGCATGCATCCTTTGAACCATCATCGACGAAGATCAATTGCATTTCGGCACCGAAGCGTGAAAGCTCGTGCTCGACCCATGTAAGCTCTACGACGAGCGGAGGTAACCAGCCCTCGTTGAAATAGACGGGGACAGCAACTGCTAGCCTTTTCATACTGCCGCGGAACGCACATCAGTCGTCGACACAGCCGTAAGGTCGATTCGATACCAGTCTTGAGTAACTGCTCTGGCACCGAAACCCTCCTTTTGATCTAATAGTCCAGCATTCACGCCTCCGCTTCCGGTGGAAGATGTCCCAAAATCAAAGTACTTCTTATTCGCAAAGTCCTGTGTGATCAGAACGTGGAATAACAGGTCGAGGGCGCTGATGTCGCGGCCGCGGGCGCCTGACGCGATATACTGAACGTGCGCTACTTGAGCCGACTCGTAAATCAGCACGCCGGCAAGCATGTCGCCATCCTCAAAGGCGCCAAATAAGCGGATATGGTCAGGGCATCGCTTCTTGAGCAGGAGCATTTCCGTAAGTGAATGGACTGGCTTCGACGCATGCACTTCCCCCAGGTTACGTTCAAGAATCTCCCAAAAGTCCGCGAAGTTGTTAGTCTCTTCAACACGGATTCCCTCTTTAACGGCCCGTTTTATTCCTCGCAGTCGCCTGGTTTGATACGGCAGCCGACCACATCTAGGTACAACCACCGCTGGACTGCTCAAAAACCGCTCGGCGCGGCATAGATGCAATGCATAGCGATCTTCTTCGGCTGGAACAGTATGGTAAATGTATGGAACAGTCTTATATACCAGACTAGAGAAGCCGTTGTTTCGTAAAAACTCGATGACCGAAGCAAATGTGTCGAGCATCTTCCCCGTTTTCATCTCGGGGGCGACGACAAAGCCACCATACGTTAGACCCATGTGACTGCTTAAGATCGTTTCCTGCTTATGTGCAGGAAGCACGGCCAACAACTCCCCCTTTTCTGTTCGTATTAGGAGCGAATAATCCTCGAACCGATCACGGTGATAGTCCATGTACGCGCGGGTGAAAAGAAATGGCGCGTTGCGACTTGAACGGACAAAGTCGTCCCATGCAGGAGCGTGCCTGTCCTCGTACCGTTCGACATTCACGCGAACGCTCCGACGGGGTAGCCGAACCCAGTCGCGCCATGATTATTGCCGTTGTAGAACAAGTATGTCCCCCATTCGGTTTGGATAATGGTCGGATAACAGATCATACGCTGTCCAACCAGATTCCGAACACTGTATACCCTCCTGATCATCGGGTCGTGTCCGATGTCATCGGGCGACTCGGCATAGCCGATGATGTAACCCCGAGCGTGGTTCGAATCCAATACCACATCCGACACCCGTTATCAACGGGGTGACGCAAGGACGGACTACTGCAAACTCATTTGCACCGGTTGGCTGAATACACACGTGTGAGTCGATCGTCCAAGTCAGGCCGTCATTCGACGTCGCGTAACGAATCACGTCATTGTAGGGCGGTTGTGTCGCGGTTTCAGACCAATGGGTACATGACCGGCACCACATCTTCCACACATTGTCTTCTCGAGAAGCGCCACGCGAGAATTGCTCAGCCGCCGTCCGCTTTTTCCATATCATCAGTTTGTCGTGCCACCAGTTGTGGTCGGCCGGTGTGGTGCTTTCCAGATGCCGACCACCACCTTATGGTCGGGCACGTCCGCCAAAACCAATGCCGACGCGCCAATCAAGCAATGATTTCCAATATCAACATTATTCGCCACGGTCGCATTGACACCCATAAAGCAGTGCGTTCCAATCTTGACAAACCCAGAAACCACGACGTGAGATGAGAGAAAACAGTTGCCCCCGATAGTGGAATGGTGTCCGATGTGGTTACCGCTCCAAAGGACGACGTTCGAACCGATAACAACACGCGGCTGCAGCACGTTATTCTCGAAGATGAAAGCGTGCTCTCCGATGACAACGTCACGCCATACGAATGCTTTGGAAGAAACGTAGGAAGCAGGGGCATATCCTTTGGATTTCGCTGCTTCGTACAGTCGAGCCCGGAGCTTATTTCCCTGCGTGTACACGAGCGCAGCAAAGAAAGAATGTTCAGCCGGAGCATAAAGCTGTTCCACCTTTTCGAAGTCAACGACAGGTAAGTCTAGGAACCGGTCCCTTTTGCGAAACTCTTGCTCGACGGCGAAAGCTACAACTTTATACTCCGAGTCGTAAGTGAAGTATTCATATGCGACCTCCGCGAACGCGCTATCTCCAACAAGAACCAACTTCTTACTTTTCAAAGGTGTCGAACTCATGGTCTCCTTACTAGCAGATCTTCCCGTCGATTTGCCATCGGCAAATCTCTGCCCTGAGAAGTAACATATGCATCGAATCCCGCCAACCGCGCCCGCATCATCAGTCCGATCAACACAGAATCATCGATCTCACCACCTTCAAGCACGTTGAAACGGACTGAGGGCGCGTCGGTTGTGCGCATGAACTGCTGATGAAATGAGATCCCCGCAGCCGAGCTGAAAAATCGTTTTCGCTTCGATATATTGGGCACATCACCGAGGAGCATCTCACCCCCGGGCGCGAGCAGTTCCATTCCTTGATCAAGGTAGTCAAAAACGCTCGCTTCCACAAAAACGTAATGAAGCACACTGTAAGATAGCACCACATCTACACGACCCGCATATGTGCGGATGATGTCTGAGCATTCATGTGGAAAACGAGCGGCCACTTTCGTCACGCAAGGGACATCCGGGAGGTGACGCAGCATTTCCGCAGAGTCGATAAGCACCAACTGGTGTTGCTTTTCCTCACACAATTGGATTAGAAAGCGCGGCAGCTCCGTACAACCCGGACCGATGTCGACAATTGTTCGACTTGTGGACTCTAGATTTGGAAGTTTCGATACGATATCCGCAAAAATGGCGCGTTCGTAACCTTCGCGATAACTGCTCGGGAAGCCGATCTGCTCGTACATCGTAAGAGAGCTATCTTCGGCCAGCCGTTTAAAACCTTCAAAATCGAGCTTCTTAAACCGGCTGAGATCCTCGCTCACTGTGATATCACTTCTGTCTGGATCGTGGCGCGTACGCCTTGTATGACCTGGTCGATCTCTGCGCTTGACATCTCCGGGAAACAGGGTAACGTCAAAACCTGTGCACAACATGCTTCCGTTACGGGCAGTGTCATGGGTGTTGCGGCCGCGTTCGCCGTAAACGACTTCTGTGCGTAATCGGGAACTGGATAATGTATGTCAGTTGCTATACCAGATGACTCTAGCTGTTTCCGAAGCTGGTTGCGAGCGGCGCTTCGAACCACATACAAGTGAGCAACGTACGACTTTGACGACGCGTGCGGAACCACGAGTGGCATTCCATCAAATGCCGCTGAGTACCGACAAGCAATCTCACGGCGACGCTGATTCCAGATATCCAGGCGCCGAAGTTTAACACGCAACATTGCGGCCTGAAGTTCGTCAAGGCGACTATTTCTGCCGCCCGCAACATCCGAGTGATATTTTGATGCCCACCCATACTGCCGCAGTTTCCGAACCCTGGAAGCTATCGTTTCATCGTTAGTGATAATCGCGCCTCCGTCCCCAAGTGCGCCAAGATTCTTGGTCGGATAGAAGCTGAAGCAGCCAATCGTTCCCCACGCCCCTGCTTTACGCCCGTCGATTTCTGCACCATGTGCTTGAGCGCAGTCTTCGATCAAGGGCACGCCCGCAGCACGCGCAATATCTCGAATCTCAGTTATCGCGGCCATCTGTCCATAGAGGTGCGTTACGATAACCGCTCCAGTGTTTCCGCTGATGCAGGAGCCCAGCGCCACTGGATCCATTGTCATCGTTTCTGCGGAAACATCGACATATAGGGGACGCGAGCCAGCTTGTTTTATAGCTGTGGTGGCATACATGCCCGCATTCGCGACAGTGGCGACAAAAGCGCCTTCCCCGAGTTCTAGAGACCTCACGGCCAACTCGAGCGCGTCAGTTCCATTCGCAACTGACACGCAGCACGCAACACCACAGTAGCTTGCGAACTCCTGCTCGAACGCCTCAACTTCGGGCCCCAAGATGTACCAACCGCGCTCAAAAACACTCTCTATAGCCTTTGACAACTCATCGGCAAGCGCTTGGTTCTGTCGTTTGATGTCGTTTATTAGAAGAGGCATACGTTCAATGGCAGCTGGCTCGCGAATGGCGACAGTGTTGTGTGATTACCAATGGATCATATCAGACGCCGCCCTAAACTGGCCGGTTAGACGACAACATCCAGCCGAAAGAAAACCACGACACACACTAATTAGTTTGTGTAAATCACAGGGGGGCTCTGCAGATCCACGGTATAAAACCGAACCACTCTAAACACAAGTTTTCGCGGATCGCCGGGCACACGCAACGGTTCCGCATCCGTCATCAGATGAACGCGACTAATCCCAGGTGGAAGCGCCAATACGCGTCGGAATGACTGTGCTCCCGAACCTAGCTGGACGGAATCCGACGATCCGGGGGCAGACACCTGAAAGCGAGCGCCTTTGTCAACGCCCAAGTAGAACGATAGATCCAGCGCAACCTGTTTGACAACAGAATCTTCGTTTCTCGCCGTCAAGCTTGCATCCTCTGTGCACCACCGCCATTCCTGTGCGGCTGCCCTCTCTTCCACAGAACAGCCCGATTCCCATCTGAATGCCACAGGTTTGCCGTGATCAGCAATTTCGAAATTTGATAATCGGATGACTAGCTTCCGCGGATCGCCGGGGGCTACAAGGCGCGCAGCATTGGATTCGAATTGTACGACAGTAGTTCCCGGCTGAAGTGCCAATGGTTGGTCGATGCGCACTGCACTCTGCCCCGTCAAATTAAGAGAGACCGATGAATTCGGTGTCTCCATGTGGAGTGTCGATGGCTGCGCCACGCCCGTGTCAACATTGCCTGTAATTCGAATTTGGCGCGGTTTCGTATCCGGGTTGTACAACGCAAGTGATGCATGGTTTTCGCACCACCGCCATCTAGTATCGGCAGAACTTTCTGCAACCGAGCAGCCTTCAGTCCAGGTAGCAAACGTTGGGCGTAATATGGCGCTTCCCATGCGCTGCCAATCGTCCTGCGAGTAAGACCGCTGTAGTGATCGCGTGTACTCCAGCAGCGAATAAAAAACGCGCGTCCCGTCCGAGCTGGTGACTGCTGGCTTGCCAATCATGGCATTCAACGCTGTTTCAAACGTTGTATCAGGGTATCCACGACGGTCAAGATAGATACCTGAAAAGCCGGCGATTGCGATCATGTCGACCATTTCTGCAATCGGCCGTGAACTCACATACTGAATCCAAAAATCACCGGGTCGGCCCTTCATTGCTCCGTAGCTCCAACGTAACGTTTTCGAGTGTAGGTACCCACGGAGAAGTTCATAAGAAGATAATGAATGCACCGCTGGGTGCTCTGGCCACGGTACATACGGTAGCTGGAAGATCATGGCGCCTGGGGGCATCACTTGCTCGATTTGATTTACGAACTTTCGATCTTCGCCAAAAGCTCGATCCACACCCTCATAATCAGGCACGTTCATATTTGAAGTCTGATCCAGTATGCCGGCCGTAAGAAGTGCAGTTACAAGCCCATATAACACGTAACGCGAACTCATTCGCGGCCAACGTTGAACGAGGACATCAACCGAGATCGCGACCGCCACTAAAGCGAGAAAGCCGATATACGGTGAAATGCGGTTATAAGCTCGTATTTTCGGAGTGATCATGAACGCGACGATGCTACTAAGCCCACCCATAGTGGCCAGGAGCACCGCCCAGAGATTTAGCACGCTTGTTGCTTGTAGGACCACATTCTGACGACCTACACACACGTATATTAATAAGAGTAGAAAGCCCGCAGCGCCAAATATCCCCAAGCTGGCGGTCCCATTCTCGTTGACGGGAATTCCGGTTCCCTCGGCATCGTACCAGAGGCGAAGTGCGCTAAACGGGGCGAGGCGATGATTAGCCGTTGGCATTAATAACTGAGTTATTCGCAAACCGTAGATCTCAGCCTCATTACTCCGTCGATCAGCAACAATGGCGTTCTTACCGTGTTCGTGGGCATATATTAGCGTCGGAGCCGTTGCGATGATTGTTGCGACGATAAGACCTGAGCCAATGATGAGCGCCTCTCTGACGGGCGCAATCGCCTTGTACCGTATGAACCCGTAACACACACCGATGAACATAAAAACTAAAGCAAAGAACACCCCATAGACACCGGTGCCACCAACGACAATCACAAATATGACAAGGGCCACCCACGATCGGTGGCGGCTTTGCGCCGCGCCGAAGAACACGCCGCTACCAGCGGCAAAGCGCAAGGCGATATAAATGACGACGGGAATACAAAAGTATACCGATGAAAACAAGTGATGAGTGCTACGATATAAATGAAACGGCAAGAACGTGAAGAGCATACTGCTCAAGACGCTCGCCCACACAGACAAACCCAAACGTCGCAACACCCACATTGAGATCGCTGCCGTCAGGGGAAAAGAGAGCAAGAAATAAACGTTAATTGCCCAAGCAGATGTGGGCGCGACTGTCCCTAATATCTTCAACAACGCGAAATGCGTGTAATCGGACATCGGATAGTCCGCAAATGTTTGTCCGTATGGGGCGCCAAGCGCAGGATTCGTGAAAAACCATGTGTTCTCGATGACGCCTTTCACTGTCGCAGCCATCGCAACCGAGTCGCCAAAATATCCAAACGGAACACTGAGGTCGGCGTGCCAGAGCCGTAACACCAAGACTGCTAAAACTGCAGCCAACAAACCGGTAAATATACATTCCCGCCACGCAAAACTGAGAGGTGTACTCTTTGACAGCGGGCCCATATGATCGATGTCGGTGTGATGTAGTTGTACTGGAGTAGATGACACTGCGTACCGTAGCCGGGGTTGGATTTTCTAGAACATGGTATCACATTGTTCAGGTGTGAACTCAGATGGCATTGTCCACGAATCCTGAATCACGAGGTCTGAATCCGATCCCAACTGAAGGGTACCCACGCCGTCAGGATTGTACGTGATACTCTATTGACACACGAAGAATAGGGGAACTGTGTTTTGTTTGTTTTAAGTTAAGGCATGGAACCACAGCTGAAGCACTGCGCTGCGATTTATGAATTTACTTCATTTGGCGGCCATATCACACAATGTCAAACACTGAACGTGTCGATGTAAATGACATCATGCGGGAGATTCGCGACCGCGTTAGGCAGCGGCTGGCCGATCCGACATTCACAAACAACCTGCCGTATTCTAATTTATCCTCCCTTTCCGCCGAGCTTCGGTTGAAGTTAACAGCGCTACAGGCATTTCGCGAGCAGATTGGGAGCTTACCACCCCAGCCACCTACGCTTCGTGCCTCCATAGGAGCGGTAATATCCCAATTCCTTCGGCGAGTGCTTTTCTGGCAGTATGAAGAAGCTCGTACATTTCATGCGATCATCGCCGATTTTTCGCAGCACTTGGTGTCGATGGTTCAGGTGATCACTAGCGACTCGGATCACTACGAAAGAGTCCAATCCGCCATTCGTACGGCCTCGGCTCGGATAGATGAACTGTCACAAAAAGTGGGTCACATTGAGGCAACCGTTTGCTCCGCTGAGAAGCAAATCCAGCGCCTGGCAGATCGTTTGGATTCCCTCGAGAATGAGCAGCATGCGACGCAACACATATCAGCGGAACTGATCAAGGTAAACCAAAGTGTGACGGAAGCGTTGAACCGCTTAGATGTCGTCAAAGAACAGTACACTGTCTCGACTAACGATTTGCGCGGTGATATCGATGCTCTACGGACATCGCAAATTCTGGGTATTGCAGAATCGAGGGAAGCCTTGAGCCGCTTGGACGCGGTTAGACAGCAATGCATTGTCTCGACTGACGATTTGCGCAGTACTATCGATGGTCTACGAACATCGCAAATTCAGAACACTACAGAATTGAAAGAGGAGGCGGCGCGGCTTAGCCGATACGAGTTGCAAACGCGACGCGAAGTGGTGTTACAGCATGAGCGTATCAACTCGCTTCTGCTGAGCGTCCGTCGTCGACCGGAAGCAACCGCGCCTCCAAATAGGGATGATGTAGGTGATGACGTTATGGTCGGCCTCTATCTCTCGCTTGAAGATGCGTTTCGCGGCTCGCCGGGCGAGATCCGTAACCGCGTTCGCGAACATATTCCAGTTTTGGAGCGAGCCGGGCTGAAACCCGGACAAGATCTCGTCATTGACATAGGTTGCGGCCGTGGTGAGTGGCTTGGCGTGCTAACAGAGAACGGATATTTGACGAGAGGATGTGACTCTAACGCCTTAATGGTGGCAAAGTGTCGTGAACAAGGGCTCGACGTCGTTCAAGCGGATGCGCTTCAGTTCCTTCGGTCTCTGAAGGAAGACTCGGTCGCAGCCGTTACTGCTTTTCACGTCATCGAACATCTACCATTTTCCCTTATGCTCGAGTTTATCGACGCCAGTTTACGTGTTCTGCGCCCTGGCGGCATTCTCCTGCTTGAGACCCCAAATCCACAGAACGTGCTCGTAGCCTCGCACAATTTCTACATCGACCCGACACATAAAAAACCCGTGCCGATGATCCTGCTTCAGTTCATCGTCGAAGCACGCGGCTTCTGTAATATTCAGCCAACAGCTTTACACCCGTATCCGGAAACGATGTTGCTCCAGGAGTCCTCGGATGTCGCCAAGCATTTCAATGAGTACTTCTACGGCCCACAAGATTATGCGATCGTCGCGACAAAACCGTGACATCTTCGTATGACGTTTAAAACGCGACGGCGCGTTTGCCTGATGACCCCCCACTTCGTCCCGTACGACGCAATTGGGAATGATATTCGTGGCATGGCAGAGCACCTACAGCGAAATGGCTATCGTGTCAACATTTATGCTGAGGGTATTCATTCAGCATTGAACGGCACGGCCGAAATCCTGGATCTCCGGCGTCACTCATTCTGGCTCGACCGGGATGTTCTCCTCATTTACCACCATTCGATGGGGTGGCCGCTCGGAGAAACTGTGTTGTCGCAAGCGAGGTGTCATGTTGCTATTAAGCATCACAACGTGACGCCCCCCGTGTTCTTTCAGCCTTACTCCGAGGATTACACAGTAGCCTGCAAGGCGGGGCAATTAGCGACTTCAACTATCGCGCGCACTCCTGATGCCAAATTTTGGGTTGACTCACAATTTAACGCGGAGAACTTGATCGACAATGGAGTTCAGTCGGCCAATTGCTACGTCCTTCCGCCATTCCATTGGACCGAGCGGTTGGCAGAAGCGCCCCTTGCACTAGATATAGTTCAAAGTTGTAAACGGTTAGACACAACAATTTTCTTGTTTGTGGGTGGGATAAAACCAAATAAGGGACATGCACGGCTGATTCAGGCTCTTGCAACATACGTTTCCCAAATCAATGACGCCGTCTTGATCCTGCCAGGCGGTTCCGACCCGCGCCTTGCGAACTATGTCGCCGGCCTCCGCACCTTAGCGGTACAACTCGGTGTTGCCTCCAAGATCATCTTTGCGGGCACAGTGTCCGATTCGCAGCTTCGGGCATACTACTTCTGCGCCGATGCGTTTTTGTGCCTCAGTGAGCATGAGGGTTTTTGTGTTCCGTTACTCGAAGCTATGCGCTTTCGTGTTCCCGTAGTGGCGCATGCGTGCACCGCGATTCCGGAAACGCTGGGTGAGGCTGCTCTCATCTGGGATAAGGGCGACTTGGCTTCGATTGTAGAGAGTCTGGCTATATGCGCTGAACATGACGATCATCGTCGAGCGCTCGCGGAAGCCGGTTGCCAGCGATACATACATCACTATGCTCCCGCGCGAATCGAAGACAAATTCATTTCTCTCGTCGAGGAGGCTATCGAAGCGTGAAAGTCGCCTTGATCGTCCAGCGATATGGCGCTGAGATCGCCGGCGGGTCGGAGCAATTGTGTCGCATGGTCGCAGAGCGCCTTGCAAAACATTGTTCTTGTGACGTGATCACGACATGTGCGCGAGATTACGTCACTTGGCATAACGAGTTCCCCGCGGGTACGACGATGATCAACGGCGTTCGCGTTCATCGCTTCCCTGTGGACGAGCGCCGCGATAACGACCACTTCAATGCTTTATCGGTCGAGGTTTTCGCCAATCCTGAGGACCGCCGCTTACAGGAGAAATGGATGAAGGCGCAGGGACCGTACAGCACTCCGATGCTGACGTTCCTCAACACCCATAGTCACAATTACGATGCATTCATCTTCTTCACATATCTGTACTGCACAACGTATTTCGGCCTGCCGCTCGTACACGACCGGTCTATTTTAGTACCGACAGCTCATGACGAACCACCCGTTTATTTATCAATGTTTGATGAGCTGTTCCGCCTTCCGCAGCGTTTACTGTTTCTCACGCCAGAGGAGCAGGACTTTGTGTATAGGCGGTTTTGTTTACCCCCTGACTCGGGAGAGCTCGCCAGCATAGGACTCGAAAATGACCGCAACTCGCAAGCGAGTGATATACCGGAACAGATTCGAAGTTGGTTAGGGCCTGCCCCGTACCTTTTGTATGTAGGTCGCATCGACGAAAGCAAGGGGTGCAAAACGTTAATCGAATGGTTTCAGAAATACGCATCTGCTCACCCGAATAGCGGTCTGCGGCTCGTGCTCGCGGGTAAAGCGGTAATGAATATACCCCCTCACGATCGAATTCTTGCACCCGGGTATGTATCCGAATCTGCAAAACATGCGTTAGTTGAGCATGCCGTCTGTACCGTTGCTCCGTCACCGTACGAGAGCCTTTGCATTTCTGCTCTTGAGTCTTGGATCAAAGGCACGCCTGTGATTGCAAACGGACATTGCGAAGTGTTAGCGGGGCAATGCAGAAGAAGTAATGGCGGACTCTGGTATCGCAACTATGAAGAATTCGCCGAATGCGTGTCTTTGATATCTGCGAACGAAACGCTTCGTAGGCGCTTGGGTAGCCAAGGCCGCGATTACGTCACCAAAGTATATGACTGGAAACGTATAGAGAAAATATATATACGTAACGTGCAACTCGTGTCCGGCACGGCTGCGATCGCGCGCGCCTCAAGCAGCCTGGCATGAGCACAAACAACGTAACACTCGGATTCGTCATTCCGTGGTATGGAGAAACGATTGGAGGAGGAGCCGAGGCTGAGTGCCGGGAAGTGGTCAAGCTGCTTGCTCACAGCGGCCATACCGTCGAGGTGCTCACAACGTGTGTTCGCGACTTCCGGTCAGATTGGAGTACCGATTATCATCCACCTGGATTGAGTACGGAAGGAGGGATTCCTGTCCGTCGGTTCCCAGTAAGATTCCGTGATCCCAAAGCTTTCGATAACATTAACGGCCGCCTCATGCAACGCGAGCCGATCACGGCTGCGGAAGAGGAGTGTTTCTTCCGCGAGATGATCCACAGTCAAGCGCTATACGACTACATCGACGCCCACCGACAGGAGTATCTGTACTTCTTTATCCCTTACATGTTCGGCACGACTGTGTATGGTTCAATGGTTTGCCCCGAGAGGTCAGTGCTTATCCCTTGCCTTCACGATGAAAGCTATGCGCACCTTAACGCTGTGCGCCGCATGTTCCGCAGCGTTCGCGAAATCGCTTTCTTGTCACCTGAGGAGGAGCTACTTGCCCGACGTCTGTACGACTTGCCGCTGGAGGTGGGCATACTCATCGGTGGCCCTGTCGATTCCAGTTGGCGTTCGAATCCGCGTGATTTTCGACTAAAATACGGCCTTGACAAATTCCTGTTATATGCCGGGCGCATCGATGCCGGGAAGAACGCCGACCTCCTCATCGAATACTTCGACAGGTATGTTGCTGAGCGGTCAACAGATCTCAAACTCGTTTTTATCGGCGGTGGAACGCCGACCATCCCCGACCGCATACACACCCGCGTCGTGTTGCTGGGATACCTCAGCACACAGGATAAGTACGACTGCTTCGGCTCCAGCCTCGCACTGTGCGTACCGAGCGTGATGGAAAGCTTCTCCATTGTCATGATGGAAAGCTGGCTCTCAGAGCGACCCGTGATTGTGAATGCCAACTGCGCTGTTACAACCGACCTTTGTCAGCGCGCAAACGGCGGCCTATATTTCAACGGTTATGATGAGTTTCGAGCAATTGTCGACTACTTAGCCGAGATGCCCTCGGTCGCCGCCACTCTCGGTCGCCAAGGTCGTGACTACGTACGTTCAGAATATGCGCCTGACATCATTGCAGACCGGTACAGCGCTCTGATACAGAGGGTGCTGAGTGATCGTCTTTGATCATCACTCCAACTCGCTCGGATGATAGCTTCGGTACAGGAACAAGGGTTTTTTTGTTTTGGCCGGTTTCGTACTTTGGCATCTAACAAAGATATATTGGCCTAGATCTTCTCGCCGGAACTCTACCAAATCAACAAGTCGATTCACATCAACAAACGAGCCCGCACGGTTTTCGTGAACATCAGCAGTAAACATGACTTCAAGCTCAAAGCCACAATAGTCGAGCAGTAGGAAAAGATCGTGCCGAGTATACTCACGATTGTGACGTCCGTATGGACCGTATCCAGAGTATGGGTCATATATGTTGGCGCCAGACACTAATCGCGCAACGTTTTCTAAGCGCGCAACGTTTGGAGTAGTTAAGATTAACCTGCCGTGGGGCCTCAAGACGCGCTTAATTTCTCGCAGAACAGCTACTGGATCCATCTGAAGGTGCTCGATGATCTCACAAAAGAGCACACAATCAAAGGTACTGTCACCGAACGGGAACCTTTCGCTTTCGGTATTAAAGTGGTGAAATGTCGTCTTTTTTGAGCACTGTTCACCAGCCCGCGATGTGTACAAGATTATTTGTTCAGCCACCGGAGGAAATTGGGGACCAAAATAGTTTGCGAGCGTAAGCCGTAGCTGTGTGAACTCGGCCAGGAGCATTGTGGTGAAATACGGGTTAGCTCCTAATTCCAGGCAGTCGCCGGTCAGATCTCGCGCTAGCCCCCACGTATACACGAACCTGCGCCAGTCCTCACGACAATAAATCGCCATTTCGGCAGCAGGAGCATCGGAAGGGCGAACTCCCTCAAGGAAACGTTGAACTGAATCCGCATCAAAGGTTGGCGGAAGCGGTAGTGGCGGGTTTAACGGGAACAGATCTTCTGGTGCTGCCATAACAAAAGTTTGGTGGGTCCAACTATCGACTGGATCGTTGTCTTCGAATTGTACAGTCCCGCCCTTGGACGGGTTCGAAACGTGATCCTCGTCCTGGGTGAGCTGCTGTAAGGCTTTTCGATATCAATCACGCTTGGAATAATGGTCAGGGCTGATCATCCGATCATTCCACGTCCATTTCGGATTTCGAGAACACGTCGCCGGACGCCTCCTTGGTCCGAGTCTGTTTCGAAGGTCGGCACAGGCAAAAACAGCATGGCGCGTGCTGCGTTGAGTCTTGAGTCGCCATCATGGGTAGCGTACCGGGGCCCCAAGCCTGTAATGTGATTACCCGCTCGCGCTATTTATCACTGGATAGCTTTGCCCTTCCGCGGTGCCGGGTGGCAGATCACTGATGAAGATGTGCGGGATTTTTTTAACTCCGGCGAGCAGCATATCGCAGCTACCATCGATACCATCAGGAAACTTTTTGACCCTGCTTCACGCCGAATTTCGCGCTCGACTTCGGCTGTGGGGTCGAGTGATTTCCGACTCCGTGACGTGCCTCGCGCGCGTAGGGAAGTTTCCGGGCGTTAGGAAAGAGAAAGGCCCGCGAGAAAATCGCGCGGAGCCGCACGAACGCGATCACGACGGGAATATTCATTTCGATGACCCGCTTACAGTGAGCACTGACGAGGCGCTTACTCTGAAAGATCACGGTCGGCAGCACCTTTCAGAGTGCTGTCGAGCCAGTCATGGATGCTCATGCCCCGCCGCTGTGCGGCTGCGGCGACCTTCTCTTTCGTCTCCACGGTCACGCCTTCCAGTCTGCCGTAATACCGCGTCCGGTGCGTTCCGCCGCGGGCGCCCTGTATCGGAAGATCGAGGTCGATAGGCGGCGTGCCTTCACCAACCCGGAAATCGACCACGTAGAACGCGTTTCCGAGAATCCAGCGAATGCACACTTCACGCGCGCATTCCGGCACGTGATCGGCCGGTACCTTGTACGTATACAGATGATTTGAATTCAGCAGAATCCTGCCGTACTCGGTTTCGCGGAGCCACGGCGCGAGGCTCTCGTCACCGGCGACCACCTTGCCGCCTGTACGCACCACGCGGGCCATTTCCGACAAAGCCTTGCGCTTGTCGGAAAACAAATTCAAACCGCCGAAATGAAAGGCAGCATCAAAGAACTTGTCGGGGAATGGCAACTGGCAGGCATTCCCGACAAAGTATTCTATCGTACATGTTTTGGCTGCCGGAGTAGACTCCATCCGTTCGCGGCCGAGCCGGAGCATACTCGGCGAGTAATCCTGAAGATATATTTCGCCCCCGTTCAGCCGGTCCGCGATTTGTACGGAGTCGCGGCACGTACCGCATCCCGTTTCGAGAACTCTGCTGCCCGGACGCAGGTCCAACAGATCGATCAGCTCGTTGCGGACCTTGTCCTCATCCTCGTAAAAGCTGCGGAACAACCAGGAAATAATGGAGTCGTATCCGGCGGCCGTTGCTTCGTAATATTCCGCCTCGCGCTTCTCTTCCGGAGTAAGTTTCTCTTTCGATGGGTCGATCAGAAACGGGATGCCGTCATTGATTTCGTACCGTCGTCCTGACGGCGATGCAAGTGCGCCAGAGACAATGATCGAATTCTGCCGGCCGGTGGATTCAACGTGCAGCGGCTCGCCCGTATAAGGGCACCTGTAATTCCTGACGGTTTCTTCGCGCAAAGTTTCCCTTTTGATCGCCAGCTCTAAAAAAGAGCACGAGCCAACGTGTCCGTATCCGGCTGTTCCATTTATGGTACCCCAGCCCTGTGCTTGATGCGGACATATCAGGCCGCGATTAACCATCCCTTATGATGGAGGTTCATCCATGCCGTCCGTGTCCTATGGTGTCCGAAAATCTACTAGCGTATCGAGTGAAGCCGAGCGGCACGCCGAAGCAGTCTTCCTGAGCGGATTTACCGTGATGCGCGAGGTGATTACACCTTCGCTTGTTGAATCCGCACGCCAGGAACTGGACATACTGTACGATGCACAGGCGTGTGAATGCGGCGGCGTCGAACGGCTACAGCGGATAAATGATGCCGACGTTGTTCGCTGTCCTCTGAGTGCAAACCGGTTATTTCTCGATATCGCGGTAAGTCCGCGGCTGCTGGAAGTGATGGAGCTTCTGCTCGACAGCTATTTCATACTCCAGCAGCAGAACGGTGTAATTAACCGTCCCTCCGACGCTCACTATCAGCGTGCATGGCATCGTGACCTTCCGTATCAGCACTTCACCTCATCGAAGCCGCTGGCGATAAGTGCGCTCCTGTTCATCGACGAATTTAGTCCGGAAACTGGGGGAACTATGGTACTACCGACCTCACACAAGACGGAGCCCTTCCCTTCCGACGATTACATCAGCGCGAACGAGGTAACTGTCTCCGGGGCTCCCGGCGATGGCGTGATCTTCGACTCCATGCTGTTCCACAGAGCGGGCGTGAACCGGAGTGGCAGGGTACGGCGGGGACTGAATCATGTGTACGCGCTGCCGTTCCTAAACCAGCAGATCTCGCTGCCTCAAGCCCTTGGTGCGTCCTTTACAGACGATCGTTTTCTGCGTCGCTTCCTCGGCTACGAAATCGAACCGGCGGCCAGTGCCTTCGAATGGCGCAGGAGACGCCTCGACAAGCTTCCGCCGCAGTAGCCGCCGCATCTACGGGCCGGATTATATGTCACAGCTGAGATGGAGAAAACAGGGCTTTATATACACGCCCGATGGCTCACTTCCATGGGCGAAGCATTATGCACATCTTCCGACAGCCGCGATCCTCAATAACGAAATCATCCGCGTATTTTTTTCCGCGCTCGACGAAAACAATTTCGGACGCACGGCATGGGTGGATCTGGACATCGATAACCCGCGCAAGGTGGTAGATGCCGCAACCGAGCCGGTGCTGGATATCGGCGAGCTCGGGACGTTTGACGACTGCGGCACTGTTCCGTCCTCGCTGCTGGACTTTAACGGGAAGACATACCTTTACTACATCGGCCACCAGCGAACGTTTCGCGTACCGCATATGCTGTTTGGCGGAGCGGCTCTTCTGCAGCCGGATGGGCGGTTCATGCGGCACTCGCGTGTTCCGATCATGGACCGGACGGACGAAGAGCCTTTCATCCGCTCCGCCGCGTGCGTGCTGCAGGACGGCGATTCTCTGAAAATGTGGTATGTTTCCTGCCGGAACTGGACCTACACCAACGGGCAGCTGCATTACAACTGCGTGATTCGGCTCGCGACCTCCACCGACGCTGTTAACTGGAATACACATCCACATATCTGCATCAGTCCGTCCGCCGAACATGAGTATGCAGTGGGCCGCCCGAGCGTTATCAGGGAACATGCCATTTACTACATGTGGTACTCAATCCGGTCTTTTCCCGATCGCTACACGATCGGGCATGCTGAATCCGAAGATGGCGTGAACTGGATCCGGAGAGACGCCGAATGGTCCCTGCAGCCGTCCGATACCGGATGGGACTCAGAGATGACGTGCTACCCCTTCGTCATCGACATCAAAGGCGTGCGGCACATGTTCTACAACGGGAACCGGCATGGTGCCAGCGGCTTCGGCTATGCCGTGCTCGAGTGATCGCGAGGAGATCGATCCAATAACTCCATGCCAGCCACAGTTTCCGTCGTGATTCCGGTTTACTTCAATGGGGACGCGCTGCCGCATGTCATTGGTGAGTTGGTCAGGGTCGAAGCTGAGCTCGCCAAACATGACTTCACGATGGATCTCATCTTCGTGGATGACGGCTCGGGCGACAACTCGTTTCAGGAGCTGATGCGCATCAAGCAGATGCGCCCCGCGACCACGATCATCAAGCTGACCCGCAACTTCGGCGCGGTACACGCCTCGAAAACTGGCATGGCACGAGCCTCAGGCGACTGTGTACTGGTGTTGGCCGCCGATCTTCAGGATCCACCGGAGCTGATTCTCCAAGGTGTCGATCTCTGGCGAAAAGGGGAGAAATTCGTGCTGTTTGCCCGTAGGAAGAGAAAGGATCCTCCGGCCACACGGCTGTTTGCGTTCATCTATTACATGCTGCTCCGCACCATGGTGGTGCCCGATTATCCGCCCGGCGGGTACGATGTCGCGCTGATGGACAAGGCTTTCATGCCGTACATCGTCAACAGCAGCAAGAACGTGAACACGGCGCTCTTCGCTTACTGGCTGGGGTTCCGGCCCGCGATCGTATATTACGACCGCCGCGAGCGGCAGCACGGCCGTTCACGATGGACGTTTTCAAAGCGGCTCAAGTTCTTCATTGACTCGCTGCTGGGATTCTCGGTCACACCAATACGAATGATCTTGGTAATCGGCCTCGCCGTATCCACACTCAGCTTCGTCTACGGAATTTGGGTCATTATCAGTGCGCTTCGCGGGAAGATCAGTGTCCAGGGATTTCCCACTGTGGTCGCGCTGAATTCATTTCTGCTGGGTCTTGTAATTGTGATGCTGGGAATTATTGGCGAGTACATCTGGCGCATCTTCGATGAAGTCAACAAGCGCCCTGAATCAGTGATCGATGACATCTACTGATCCGCGCGGCACACCTATATGTATCTTTTTAACCATATACCAAAGTCTGGCGGTACAAGCATGATTGCTGTGCTTCACAGCCTTTTCGGTGTAAATCGTGTCAGTCCGCACGTCAACGTCAACGAGGATATGAATTATCAGTTCCGCTCGAAGGAGTATGAACAATACGACGTTATAGTTGGACATTTCGGGGTCAAATGGCATGATTCCATCGGGCCAGGACGTCGTTGGCTAACGCTTTTGAGAGAGCCCGTCGATCGGGTTCTATCGACGTATTATTTCTGGCGTAACAATGTCCCCAAAACGCCGAATATCAATTATCTGCATTTGGCGCAAACGTCTTCGCTGGAACAGTTTCTTTCGTCAGACGACCCGCTCATTGCCCAAGGCGTGCGCAATTCACAAACGTGGCAACTCGCTGATGACCTCCGCATTCGGTACAGAAGTGTTTCACTGGATGATGCCCTTGCGGTCGCCAAACACAATCTGGCCGAACGTTTTGAATATGTCGGCATCCACAAATACTTCGACGAATCTGTTGCTCTGCTTTGCAGCCGCATCGGCAATTCCGTTCCGGCGAACGTGCCGCGACTCAATATTACGAGCGAACGTCTGTATTGCGAGGACATGCCGAAACATATAACCGAGAAGATCATCGAAATGAATCTATGTGATATCGAGCTATACGATCTCGCCGTTAAACGTTTTGAACGTGAACGCCGTGACGTCGATTTGCGGTCCAATGCTTTGCAATAGCATTCAGCCGTTCAATAATCTTTACAGCCGAATTATCCCACGTCCATCTTGACAACACCTCGCGAGACGCTTTCTCCCCCTTAGCCCAAGCCTATTCGCGATTCATATAGACGTGACGCATCAGCCGCCGCAGATCCGAGTACGACGGCTCCGCCCACCGAAAACCGTGATAATAGGGGCACTTCGCAACCGCCGGTACAAGCTTCTCAACAGCTAACGGATACGCGTTCTCGACATTCATGAAGTCGCATTGACCGCTCCAGTCCGTCGCAATCACCGGAAGGCCGCAGGCCATAGCCTCCAGAATCGGCATGCCCCATCCTTCTCCACGCGTTGTCAGCACAAAACAATCGGCCGACCGGTATAGCATGCCTAGCTGATACGTCGGCACGACGTGATTCAGTGAAACATGGATCCGCCCGCCCGACCCCTTCAACTCCAATCGGCGAATCTGTTCGTGAACATCCACACTCGTATCTGCATTCAGAATCTTGCACACGAGCACGACCGGTTCGGACGAGCGAAACTCGTCGTTGAACGCCCGGAGCAGAATCTCCGGCGCCTTCCGCTCGCCCCATTCAAACACCGAGAGAAACGTATAACCGTCAAACACACGCGATGTGTGAATATGAGGGTTGAAATATCCTGGGTCGATGCCGAGCGGAATCACATGGATCGGCCGCGTTACCCCACTCTCCCGAAACGTCTTCGCGTTAAACGTTGATGGGCACCATACCTCGTCCATGAGATTCGCTTGGCGCACCCACTCTTCCGGAATTCGGTCCGTCTCAAGCATCGTGAAGCCGACCTTGTAGTCCCCGAAGTTGCTCTGGAAGATATCTCCCTGACCATAAACGACTTGAGGCCGATGCGTGTCGAGCCGCCTCGAACGAAAGACATCGACCATCGGCGTCTCCGCCTTCTTTGGCTCCTCAGGCGGAAACAAGGTGCCTGGACCGTATACATATTTGTATGCGACATGGACCCTGTTGCGGTCGAGCGCCGTCGCAAGCTCTCGCGAGCTGATCGCATAGCCGGTTGGGAAGTTCATCAACGAGTGCCAGCCGATTTTGTGTGTGTACCGCTCGGCCAGCAGCTTTGATCCCCACTTGCGAACAAAGACCTCACGGCCCTTTTCAAACAATGTGCTTTGCCGCAAGCCGTTGACGCGTGTCGAAACGTGCTCGTGATGAATAACGCGGACCGAGCCGCAGCACACTGTGCGCAGGCCCGCGCTCTTCACTTTGAAGCAATAATCTGTGTCCTCAAAATAACTGAAGTAATCTTCGTCGAGCAACCCCGCCGCGTCCAGCGTCGCCCGTTTAATGTACACGCAAGCGAACACTACGCCTTCTACATCACGACTTCCCGGGAATTGGTTGATATCCCTCTCGCAAGCCCCGATCTGCTCACCAGACATTGTGTCGACCGGCATGTACGTCCCGACGTGTTGGAGCATTCCATCGGGGCGAATCAGGCGGCAGCCGACGATTCCGATGTCCGGCGCACTGTATGCCGTAGCCTGCAGCATGGAAATCCAGTCCGGCTGGATAATTTCCGTGTCGTTGTTCAGCAGAACGATATCGGAATCCAACGATGCGCGGCGGATCGCAATGTTATTCCCTTTTGCGAATCCGAGGTTTTTGCCATTAAAGACACATTGAATTCCTTGCTGACTTTTTAGGTACTCAATCGTGCCGTCAGTACTTCCGTTGTCGGCAACAATAATCTCGTAATTCTGAAAATCTGTCTTCGTTCGGATGCTATCCAGACATGCCCGTGTATAGTCGAGCCCGTTCCAGGCAAGGACAATAACGGAAACAGGCCGGCGTGCTTGTCCGGACTGCGCTTCAGTGCTTGTGGCCACGCCGAAGGTCATGAACCTCTGTTTCCAGCGCATGCAGGCGCTGTTCTATGTCTGCCAGCGCCTGGTCGCGCCGCCTGATCTCTTCCATCTGCATACCGACAAATTCAGTAACCGACATCGCAAATCGACGGGAAACATTCGTCTGCCACCACACGAGCCGATGGATAACTCCAACTGCCGCGAGTCCGAGACGCGCTCGTAGGGTGGGCGGTGAAGGCGGAAGTGTCCCGAACGCCTCGGCCGCTGCCATCAGTTTCGCCTGAGCTGCCATTATCGGATCCGATACCCCGTCGCCGTCGGCCGTGGATGGGGGGAGGTCGACAAAATGCAGTGCTGACCGCGACGAAGCGCGTTCCGAGATACTTTCCTTCAGCCGCGATAGAAGTTGTTCGGCGTCGGTGGGAATCTGCATGCCGGGCTGACTTCGATACCTGAATCGGAGCTCCCAATGTAACACAACAAAGCGTCCCAGCAAGGGCGTTCACACAACTTCATTCGTCTATAAGTTAAAGAAAAACCGAAGCTTTTATCGCCATGCCGACCTTTGTCCTAGAACCGCTGTGCTACTCTCTAGACGCTGGGGATCCCCAGCATCTTCTCGCGGCGAATAGAGCAGCGAGCGAACACGAAAATATCCAAACGAACCCAACACTCACCCCCTAAACGCGGGTGGTCGTCAGGGATGCGCGGTATACTTACGCTTTTGGGTGTTTGGATGGAAATGGTGAACCAGTGTGGCACGGCGATTACCTCTTCGTACTTAAAAACTTGATTACTAAGGACTTCCGGATCCGGTACCGCAACATGTCTCTGGGCATGTTCTGGTCCGTGTTGAATCCGCTGGTGATGATGGGCGTCCTAACGTTCGTTTTCACCAAGATCATGGCGTCGCAGATCCCACACTTCGCCGTGTTCCTCTTCTGCGGACTCGTTCCGTTCAACTTCTTTTCCGTCGGGTGGCTTAGCGGAACTACGTCTTTGGTGGACAATGCGGGTCTCATCAAGCGCGTCCCGGTTCCCCGGGAAGTCATCCCTATCAGCGCGGTATTGTCGAATTGCATGCATCTTGGGATTCAGATGGGATTGCTTTTCACCCTTGTATTTATCCAGGGAATTCCCGCGAACCAACACTGGATCTGGATTCCATTTCTGCTGATCCTCGAAATCATATTTGTTTGCGGCCTCGCGCTGCTGTTCTCCGGATTAAACGTCTACATTCGCGATACGCGCTATATCGTAGAATCGGCGGCCGTGGTTCTGTGGTGGCTCGTTCCCATCATTTACGATTTCGCAATCATCCCGCAGCAATTCAGGGACATCTATCAGTACAATCCTGTCGCCGCGCTGGTGCTCGCGATTCGGTCCATCATCCTGGACGCGCAAGCGCCGCGTGAACCGCTCGTCTGGAAATTTATCGGTGTGTCGTTTGCGACACTTGCAATCGGCATGGTGGCGTTCCACCGTTTAGAGCGCCGTTTTTACACGTACCTGTAATGGCTTTAATCTCCTGTAGAAACGTCTCGAAGTTCTTCTACCATCGCCATAAGAGCAAGCGATTGCTGCGACAGCACGTGCTCGGTTGGTTCACGCCAAGATCCACGGAAGACATCTTCTACGCCTTGCGCGATGTCTCGTTTGAAGTAGCCGAGGGCGAGAGCGTCGGGATTGTTGGTAGCAATGGCGCGGGAAAAAGCACGCTCTTGAGCGTCATCACCGGCCTGGCGCATCCGGACGAGGGCAGCGTTGAAGTCAACGGCCGCATTGCAGCATTGCTGGAATTGGGATCCGGCTTCCACCCCGACCTCACCGGCGCGGAGAACATCCGCATGAACGCCGCTCTGCTCGGATTCACCAAAAAAGAGACGCTGGAGATGTTCGATTCCATCGTCGACTTCTCTGGCGTCGCCGACTTCATCGACCAGCCGTTGCGCACCTATTCGAGCGGTATGACATTGCGCCTGGCGTTCTCCGTAGCGGTGAACGTCAATCCCGACGTATTACTGATTGACGAAATTCTTGCCGTTGGCGACCAGTCGTTTCAAGCCAAGTGCCACGAGCGGATTCGCACGCTGCGAGATGCGGGCAAGACCCTGCTTTGCGTTTCTCACGCGACTAGCTTGTTGACACAGTTCTGTGATCGCGCAATCTGGCTGGACCACGGCCAGCTCGTCATGCAAGGGGACATTCACGAAGTAATCGAGGCTTACGAGGGACGTACAGTTCCTAAGACACCGTAGCACGCAAGTTCTTTGTTCACCATCTCGGACACGAGATCGGAGAATGCTGTCTCCGGGCGCCAGCCGAGCTTCGCGGCCGCCTTTGACGAGTCGCCGATGAAAGGTATCTTCTCCGCAGGCCTGAAGAATTCCGGACTAACGCGGACATAGGGCTGCCAATCCAGGCCCACGGCGGCGAACGCGGCAACCACAAAGTCGCGGACCGTGCGTAGCTGGCCTGTAGCGACGACGTAATCGTCGGGCGTGTCTTGTTGCAGCATCAACCACATCGCTTTTACGTAATCTCGAGCGTGCCCCCAGTCACGAACGGCTTCCAGATTCCCGAGGAGAAGTTCCGATTCCTGGCCTAAGCTGATCCGCACAGCCGCTCGGGTGATCTTTCTCGTTACGAACTGCGGACCGCGACGGGGCGATTCGTGGTTGTATAGAATGCCGCAGCAAGCAAACATTCCATCTTGCTCGCGGTAAACACGCATGAGTTGATAAGCCGCAACTTTGCTTACCCCGTACACATTGCGCGGTCTAAGAGGCGTATTCTCGTTTTGCGGGGCCCGATCCACGTGACCAAACATCTCGCTGGATCCAGCCAGGAACAGCCGGCAATCGGCCGATTCCCGGAGAGCCTGGAGCAAGTGCAATGTGCCCGTCACGTTAATGCGAATCGTCGGAAGCTCTTCGCCACCCACCACGCTCTGGGCAGCAAGATGGTAGCATTCGTCCGGCCGAATGGCGCCCACAATACGCCGTAGACCGGCGCCGTCCTCGAGATCGCATTCGTGACGACATATGTCGGTCCCGCGCTCGTTCACTGATTCTCCGGGACGAAACAGGCCGTGCACTTCATAGCCTTCTGCCGACAGCAGTTCGGCAAGGTACGATCCATCTTGCCCCGTGATACCCGTAATGAAAGCCCGGCGAGCGCTCATCTACCTTCGCGCTGAGCACCTGCAACCGCATGTCCTGATTCGCGCAGCATGAGCTCCCGCTTGGCGAGCTGCAGATCGTGGTCGACCATCATCTCGACGAGTTGGCGGAATGTCACTTCCGGCTTCCATCCAAACGCGGCCTCTGCCTTTCGCGGACTGCCCAACAGATAGTCGACCTCGGTCGGACGGAAGTACCGTGGATCGATCTCGACGTACTTCTCCCAGTCGAGACCCAATCGTTCGCCCGCAACATTCAGAAAATCACGTACCGAATAGGCCTCTCCGGTGGCGACAACATAATCATCGGGATTTTCCTGTTGAAGCATCATCCACATTGCGCGAACGTAATCGCCGGCAAAGCCCCAATCACGCTTTGAGTCGAGGTTCCCCAAGTACAGCTTCTTTTGCACACCCGCCTTGATCCTGCCCAAGGCCCGCGTGATCTTTCGCGTGACGAACGTTTCGCCGCGGCGTGGGGATTCGTGATTGAAGAGGATCCCGTTGCACACGAACATGTTGTAGCCTTCACGGTAATTCACGCCATACCAGTGCGCGGCGACCTTACTCACGGCATACGGGCTGCGCGGGTAAAAAGCCGTGTTTTCATCCTGCGGAGGCTTCGCTGCGCCAAACATCTCACTCGATCCGGCCTGGTAAAACTTCACCTGCCGCCCCCAACGCAGGCTGTGATCGCGAACGACTTCAAGCAGCCGGAGCGTGCCCGTAGCCGTTACGTCGGCAGTGTATTCCGGTTGGTCGAAGGATATGCGCACATGCGATTGCGCGCCCAGGTTATACACCTCGTCGGGCTGAACCTTGTCCACAATGTGCCGCAGTCCGGTGCCATCGGCTAAATCGCCGGCATGCAGAAACAGGCGCGCATCCGGTTCATGAGCATCGACATACAGATGGTCGATACGATCCGTATTAAACGTCGAACATCGGCGAAAAATGCCGTGTACCTCATAATCCTTCGCCAACAACAATTCGGTGAGGTACGACCCATCTTGACCGGTGATGCCGGTGATCAATGCTTTCTTCATTTGTTCTATCTAGATTAGTGTACGGTGGTCAGTTGTGGAACAGGATGATGCGACTTCCCCGGTTGTCGAGCCGCACATCGACACGGCGCAATCCGACAGCTTGCTCAATGGCCTCATGCTTCTCCGGGGGCGCGTAGAAAAGCAGAAAGCCTCCCCCGCCCGCGCCTAGCAGTTTTCCACCGATCGCTCCGGCCCCGCGCGCCTTCTCATAGTGCGCGTCGATCTCGGGATTGCCGATTCCATCCGTCACCGTGCGTTTCAGAAGCCAATTGTCGTGGAGGATCTCCCCGAACGCGTCGAGGCGATTGGCCCTCAGCTCGTCGCGCAGCTCATAGGCAAGCCGGACCATTCGACGCATCGTCATCTGCGCTGCCGGATCACTTTCCGCAGCAAGGGACTGCGTAACCAGCACGTTCGATGCGCTTCGCGTTACTCCGGTATAGAACATCAACAGCGATCGCTCGATTTGCTGCACCAGCTCACGGCTGCAGATAATCGGCTCCACTATCACGGAATCATCACGCTCAAAGCGGATGAAGTTCAACCCGCCAAACGCCGCCGCGTATTGGTCCTGCTTGCCAATTCGCTCACCGCAGATATCGATTTCGATCTCGCAGGCCTCGCGTCCGAGATCGTTTGCCGAAGCGTACTTTCCTCGATACGCATGCAGCGCATGCATCAATCCCACC
>Ga0081539_10001136_pt1 | contig 48290 bp, 45 predicted proteins | sample TabmetS4T2R2_FD_71023 | JGI IMG/M metagenome (GOLD analysis project Ga0081539, IMG submission 71023) | Tabebuia heterophylla rhizosphere microbial communities from the University of Puerto Rico - S4T2R2 | ecosystem: Host-associated > Plants > Roots > Rhizosphere ... | reverse complement strand
CGACGAAGAAGTCGGCGCTGCCGCGCACGCGACGTGCGACCCACACGCCGAGCCCCACGAGTCCCAGCGAGTACGCGATGAGTAGAGTGAGGTGGACGTTCAACGGAAAATGCAAAATGCAAAATTCAAAATGCAAACACTACGCACTTGTTAGGTTTGCGTGAGATGAGCCGCGCCGGTGGCGATGGCTGCGAAGCAGTCAGTGTTTGCATCTTGCATTTTGCATTTTGAATTAGGGCGAGGCGGGGCTTTCAGCCGCCGAGTCAGCGATAGCGGGCGGGCACCGTGCCGAGATCGCGAGCGGCCGGCAGGCCACCGAGCTTCTCGGCTTGCGCGACGGCGCGAACGACGGCTTCGGCCAGGACGTCGGCGGCCAGCGCGCCCACGATGCTCGCGTTCGCCTCGCCCGACCATCGGCCGGTCGCGAGGCTGAACACAGTGTCGCCGTCACCGACTGTGTGCGATGGCGCGATCGCACGTGCCAGGCCATCGTCGGCCATGATCGCCACACGAGCGATCTCCGCTTTCGAGAGCTTCGCGTTGGTGGCCACGACGGCGAGCGACGTGTTCTCGCCGGCGCGCGGCGCAGCGGCGCGGGTGAACGCGCCCTCGCGAATGAGCTTGCGTACGTCGACCAGCGACTTGCCATCAGCCGACCGCATCCCGGCGACGACGCGCCCTGTGTCAGGGTCGATCACGTCGCCGACCGCGTTGACGGCGACGATGGCTCCGACGGTGAGACCGCTTGGGAGTGTGATGGATGCCGAACCGAGGCCGCCCTTCATCGAGCTTTCGCGACCTCCCATCTTGCCGATGGTGGCTCCAGCGCCGGCGCCGACATTTCCTTCCTGAACGCGGTCAGATGTCGCCGCCATCGCTGCGCGGTATCCGCAATCGGCCGTTGGCCGGATCTTCGGATCGCCCCCAAACCAGAGGTCGATGAGAATCGCAGACGGGACGATCGGGACCACACCGGCAGTTCCCACGTTCCAGCCAATCTTCCGCTCGTCGAGATACTTCACGACCCCTGACGCGGCATCGAGGCCGAAGGCTGAGCCTCCCGCGAGCGAAATCGCATTGACCTTGTCGACCATGTTGACCGGGTCGAGCAGATCCGTCTCGCGCGTGCCGGGCGCACCGCCGCGCTGCGATACGCCGCCGACCGCACCCTCGCCATCGACGAGGACCACAGTGCAGCCAGTCGGCCGTTCGCTCAGCGTGTGATGCCCAACCTTGATTCCATCAACGGCGGTCAGTCCCTTGTGCGCGGACTTGGCCGGTAGCGCAGACCAGGCGCGCTGCGCGGCGAGCATTGCGCTGACGCCAACCAGCACGCACGCCACCAGCACGAGAGAAGTTCTGGTCATCGGCAAAGTCTCGTCAGATGCGGGGCGGGCCTTTACCCCGCCCACGCGGACCATAAAGGTCCGCGCCGCTGACCTAACGCGCCATTTATTTCACGGCCTGGAACGTCTTCGACAACCAACCCGTCACTGCGCCGGTGACGTCTTTGCTGACGGTCCTCTCCTTGAGCGATCCGTACTCCGACGGTTCGCCCGTCACCGCCGGGACCAGCAGATGGTTGACGCCACGCACCACCACGACGTCGACTGCCTTCGATTTGCTCTCCGTGCGCGCGAGATTTGCCAGTTTGTCCGCGTGCGCTACGGGCACTTGCTTATCGAGCTCGCCGTGCACGATCAGAATCGGCTGCCGCACATCGTCGAGGACCTTGATTGGATCGTAGGTGAGCAGACTCTGGAACCAGGGCGTATCGGCCTGCCGCCGCACTTCGGGCGCGATGCCCTGCCATCCTTCTCCGCTGATCACGGCGGAGACGATCTGCTTCTGCAGCGCAACTTTGCCGGCGCGCTCGGCAGCGGGCACATTGCCCTGTTCGAGCGCGTGCTGCTGCTGCTCGAGCACCAGCTCAGAACCTGTCGACGCCGGGCCATCCAACGAGACCACCGCGCCGATCTTCTTTTCCCGGGCCGCCGCCATCAGGGCCACCATGGCTCCTTCGCTGTGCCCGACGACGGCAATTCGCTTCTGATCGACATCGCTGCGGGAGCCCAGCCATTTGACGACGGCGCGCACGTCGTCGGCGTAATCGGCGAGCGTTGCCGACTCCGCGCGGCCACCGCTTTGACCGAAGCCACGCTTGTCGTAGCGCACGGCAAGAAATCCCGCATCGGCCAGCGCACCGGCAAGCTGCGACAGAATCGGCACGCCAAACACGACGCCGTCGCGGTCGCCGATATTCGAGTCGGCGAGAAGGATGATCGCGGGGATTTTGGGGCCAGCTGGTTTTTGTGGCTTGGTAATCGTCGCACCCAGATTGAACCCGAGGGACGGAATGATGAGTGCCTCATCGCCAGGATTCGAGTAAATCTGCGTGCGCGAGGTCGACGCCGCAACGTCCTCGCGAATGATGTCGAGGCCCTGCGCGGGAATCGTCAGACGAATGAGATTGCCATCCTCGCCCGCGATCATGTTCATGGCGAGCGCGCCGCCAGGATTCATGAACGTCAGTTCGTAGCGGCGGATGTTGAAGGTGGTCGTTCCGGACTGCATCCGTTCAGCGTTGACAGAGTTCACGCGCAGCGGAATCTCGAGCAGCGGCAGGATGTAGGCGTGGAACTCGGCGCCTGGCGCCGCTTCGACCGCGAGCCGACGCGAGACCGCGTTGAAGCCGCCGAACACCCCGTTCGGCAACACGAACGTCTTCGGATCCACGTCGTGCGACGCATTGACCGGTGTGCTCGCCTGCGTTCCGGTTGTCGTGGCTTTGCCGCCGCTCAGCGCGCTGCTGATCGCGACGTTGCCGCCGGCGACGGTCCCGTCGAGTGTGAACGAGGTCGCCGTCCAGTCCGCGGCGTATTTGAACTCGGCCTTTCGCGTGACCGCGTTCACGGGCGGACCCATTCGCCCCGTGACCGTGATCGTGGTGCCAGCAGAGCCGCTGGTAACGGTGACGTCTTCACGCCCGATGGACGAGCCGCGCAGAAAGATGTTGTAGGCGGTTGCGCCCGACTGCGGCGGTAGCGCAGGTTGAGCGGCCGCCGGAGCAGCCACGAGCAGGATGAGCGCCCATATAAGATGGAGAGCGGGCATGTCGATCGATCGTATCAAGGATTACGACGCAATCCGCGGCGGGGCGGTGCTTGGGCCCGCCGACCGTCGCGCTCAGTTGGCGGTGGCGGGACCGGACCGGGCCACCTTCCTTCAGGGTCTGCTGACCAACGACATCGAAGTATTGCAGCCCGGATCTGGCTGCTATTCCGCCTGGCTCACTCCCCAGGGCCGGATGATCACCGACATGCACGTCCTGCAGAGCGAGACGATGATCCTGCTTGACGTGCCGGCTGACCTCTTGGATTCGTTGGTTCAGCGGCTCGATCAGTTCCTGTTCGCCGAAAACGTGCAGCTTCAGTCGCTCGCCGGCGCGCTGACCTCGTTATGGGTGCACGGCCCGGAATCGCCGGCGGTCGTCGCGCGGGTGCTCGACGTTGGGGAGCTCGAAACGTGGCAGGCGTATCGTCACGCCCGCGTTTCGGTGCGCAGCGAACCCGATGCCTCGGTCGTCGTCGCGCGAATCGATCAACTGGGCGTGCCGGGCTTTGCGCTCTACGTCGATTCCGCGAGGCGCGAGTCGCTCGAGAACGCGCTAGTCGAAGCTGGCGCCGCACATGTCAGTCCCGAGGCGATTGAAGCGGCGCGTATCGAGAGTGGGTATCCGGTGTTCGGGATCGACATGACGAGCGACACGATCCCGCTCGAAGCGGGCATCGAAGGCCGCGCCATCTCGTTCACGAAGGGATGCTATGTCGGTCAGGAAGTGATCATCCGCGTCCTGCATCGCGGTGGCGGGCGCGTGGCGCGGAAACTGGTCACGTTGCGTATCGACGGCAGCGTGCCGAAACCTGGCGCGAAGCTCTATGCCGCCGAGCGCGAGATCGGCGCGATCACGAGTGGCGCCGAGTCGCCACGCATGGGGACGATCGCGTTCGGATACGTCCATCGCGACTTCGTTGCTCCGGGAACCACAGTCCTCGTCGATATCAGCGGCGACCGTCGTCCTGCGAGCGTCGTGGAGCATCCGCTTTCATCAGCAGCTTGATCAGCTCCACGTCCGCAGGCGGAAATCCGAGAGACGACAGCTCACTGCGCGGCACCCATCGCATCTCCTGACCGAGAAGCGGTCGCGGCATTCCAAGAAGTCTGCACCGATAGAAGTACAGAGCCACCGCACGATCCGGATACTCGTGCGTGACGTCGAAGATCAGCGCGCCAACGTCGACGTCGGTGTCGAGCTCTTCGCGTAGTTCGCGTCGCAACGCGTTGGCGTGTGTCTCTCCAGGGTCGATCTTTCCGCCGGGAAATTCCCACATGCCCGCAAGGTGAACGCCGTGTTGACGTCGCGTGACGAGGAATCGCTCGTCCTCTTCGATGACCGCGGCGACGACAATCACGCGCGGGAGAAGGTCGAGAAGGACGCGCAGTGTCGTCGCATCGGGCACTCCGCGCAGCGCGGGTTTCGTGCCGAGCATACGGTCGCGCCAAAGTCCATCAGCGCCTGATTGAAGTCGAACACGTGCTTGCGCGGGACGAGTACTTCCGACATCTGCCACAGACGCTTGCGCATCGCGTGGCTCTTCACGTCGCCGCGAGCGATGAACACGCGGAACAGCACGCGGGCGACGTTGGTGTCGAGGATCGCGGCGCGCTCTCGAAACGCGAAGCTTCGGATCGCTCCAGCCGTGTAGGCGCCAATCCCCTTGAACGACAGCAAGGTCGCTTCATCCGACGGCAACTGGCCACCATATCGTTCGACCGATTCGCGTGCGATGGCATGCAGTCGCCGCGGCCGGATGTTGTAGCCGAGCGGTCGCCACGTCTGGCTCACCTCGTCTTCGTCGGCCTCCGCCAGCGCGTTCAGCGAGGGATATCTGGTCAGCCACTCCTCGTATTTCGGCAGCACGCGATCCACCTGGGTCTGCTGCAGCATGACCTCGGACACGAGGATGTGATACGGGTCGTCAGTCTTCCGCCACGGAAGGTCGCGGCCGTTGACGCGATACCAGGTCAGGAGCGTGCGGCGAAAGCGCCGACGCGCCGCGGGTGACGGCAGGGAAGGAGTGGGCATCCGCCTCATATAATTCCACCGGGTGAAGATCTACACAAAGGGGGGCGATACTGGCGAGACGTCGCTGTTCGACAATTCGCGCGTGTCGAAGGCGGACTCGCGTGTCGACGCGTACGGCGAAGTCGATGAGCTGAACGCCTGTCTTGGTGCGGTTCTCGCCGCCGGTATCGATCGCGATCTGGCCGAGACGCTCGAGACGATTCAGAAGGAGCTCTTTGCCGTCGGCGCGAAGCTGGCGGACCCCGCCGCCCGTATCGCTGCACGGGTGACGAAGGCGGTCGTCGGCGACGCGAAGATCGCCCGGCTCGAGGAGACCATCGACCGTCTCGAGACCGAGCTGGAGCCGCTGAAGGGATTCATCCTGCCCGGCGGAACGCTGCCGGGCGCGCTGTTGCACGTGGCGCGGACGGTCTGTCGTCGCGCTGAACGTCGCGTGGTTGCTCTCGGTACCGATGCCGTCGATCCGGTCGTAGTCGTGTATTTGAACCGTCTGTCGGATCTGCTGTTCGTGATGGCGCGAGCGGTGAATCGTCAAGCAGGCGTACCGGAAACGGAATGGTGAGCGACCTGGCGAGCGCGTACGCCGCGTGCCAACGGATGGCCCGCGATCACTACGAGAACTTTCCTGTGGCTTCGTGGCTGATGCCGCGCGCCATGCGCCCGCACGTCGCCGCCGTCTACGCGTTTGCGCGCGCCGCTGATGACTTCGCTGATGAGGGGAGCCTCGCTGCTGAACGCCGGATCGAGTTGCTCGATGGATGGAACACACGGTTGCACGACGCGGTCGCCGGCCGAAACGCTGCGCCTCCGCGGGCTGATGAACCTGCTGGCGCGATTCAGATTTTCCAGGCGCTCGCCAACACGATTGCGGAAATGAGCCTGCCCGTCGGCTTGTTCGAGGATCTCCTGAGCGCGTTCCGTCAGGACGTGACCGTCTGCCGCTACGCGTCATGGCGCGAACTGCTCGACTACTGTCGTCGATCCGCGAATCCTGTCGGGAGGCTCGTGCTGCGCATTGCCGGTTATCACGACGATCGCTTCGACGGATGGTCCGACGCGATCTGCTCGGCGCTGCAGCTCACGAACTTCTGGCAGGACCTCTCGATCGATACGCGCCGCGGTCGTTGGTACCTGCCTAAGGACACCCCGTTGCGTGACGCGTTCATCAGAACGCGTCAATTGTTCGAGTTGGGGCAACCGCTCTGCGATGCCGTCGGAGGTCGTCTCCGTTACGAGCTTCGCGCCGTCTGGCTCGGCGGAACGCGCATCCTGGATCGCCTGCACGCCGGCGACTGCGATCCGTTCGCTCACAGGCCGACGTTGCGCGCGGGCGATGCCGTCTGGTTCGCGTGGCGCTTCTGCGCCTGGCCGCCTTCGCCAAGGCTGCGGCGCCCAGCGCCTGACGCACCGGAAATACCGCGACCACGTGCTGCGCCATGAGCCGCGACACCAGCTTCTACTACTCGTTTCTCGTCCTGCCGCCGCAGAAGCGCAACGCGATCATCGCCGTCTGGGACTTCTGCCGCGCCGTTGACGACGCGGTCGACGAGGTGGTGCCGGAGACGGAGTGGCAAGGAGGCCTGACGGCTTCCGCGCGAGCGCGAGCCACGGAACGCCTCGCGATGTGGCGAGGCGAGCTGGCCGCGGCCTGCGGGGGCACGCCGCAGACGCCGCAGGGAGTGGCGCTGCAGCCGTGGATTCGCGAGTTCAATCTGCCGCGCGCCCGGTTCGAAGAGCTGATCGACGGGGTCGAGATGGATCTCGATCACGCGCGCTATCCCACGTTCGAGGCCCTGTCCGAATATTGCCGACGCGTTGCGTCGACCGTCGGTCTCATCTGCGTCCAGATATTCGGCTACCGGCATCCGCGCACGCGTGACTACGCCGTCGATCTCGGAATGGCGCTGCAGTTGACCAACATCATTCGCGACGTGGCCACCGACTACCGCCGCGGTCGTGTGTATTTACCTGCGGAAGATCTCCAGCGCTTCGGCGTAACCGATGCCGACATCGGTCGCGGCGTCGTCACGCCGGCGGTCAGGTCGCTGCTCCAGTTCGAATGCAATCGGGCGCGCGAATATTACCGTCGCGCCGCTGCGGAGCAGCCGGCCGTCGATCGGCGCAGTCTGCTCGCCGCGGAAATCATGGGCGCGATCTATTTCGAGATCCTCGAGCGGATCGAACGCGGCGGATACGATGTGTTCTCGCAGCGTATCCGTGTCCCACGCCCGCACCGCGCGCTGATCGCGCTGCGGCTCTGGCTGCTGGCGATGCTGCGACCGGCACCGCGCACCTCTGAAGGGGTTGGCGTCGTCGCCGACGGCGATCCGGTGCCGCCGCCGGTTGGTGGCGATTCGGGCCATTCCAGAAGCGGCGCGGACCTTTATGGTCCGCGTCATCAGGGTGGACGCTGACGTCATCGTCATCGGCGCCGGGTTTGCCGGCCTGAGCGCCGCTTCGCTGATCGCGGAGCGCGGCTGCCGCGTGCTCGTCCTCGAGGCACGGCCAACGCTGGGCGGCCGCGCGACCGCCTTCACCGACCCGGCGACCGGCGAGCGCGTCGACAATGGTCAGCACGTCCTCATCGGCTGCTATGAGGAAACGTTCCGTTTCCTCGGTCGCATCGGAGCGGAGTCCAACGTCGACCTGCAGCGTAACCTCTTCGTCGACTTGATCGACCGCTCGGGCCGCGCGTCGCGATTGTCGTGTCCACCACTTCCAGCGCCATGGCATCTGGTGGTGGGCGTCCTGAAGTGGAATGCGCTGACCTGGGCGGACCGAGCCGCAGTCGCTCGCGTTGGGTTGGCTTTGAGGTCGCCGGGCCGGCTAAAGCCGGCCCCCACGATCGATCGAAGCCACACAGACGTAGGGGCCGCCTTCAGGCGGCCCTCGGGCGATGCAGACGTAGGCGCCGCCTTCGGGCGGCCCTCGGGCGATGCAGACGTAGGCGCCGCCTTCGGGCGGCCCTCGGGCGATGCAGACGTAGGGGCCGCGTTCAGGCGGCCCTCGGGCGATGCAGACGTGGGGGCCGCCTTCAGGCGGCCCGATCAGCCGACAGTCCGCGAATGGCTCATCGCTCATCACCAGACGTCGCGCCTCATCGAGCTTCTCTGGGAGCCCCTTGCCGTCGCGGCCTTGAACCAGTCAATCGACGTCGCGGCCGCCGATAGCTTTGTCGTCGTTCTGCAGCGCATGTTCAACGGCACCGCTCGCGACGCCGCTCTAGGATTGCCGCGAACGCCGCTCGACGAGATGTATGCGATTCCCGCAAAACGGTTCATCGAACAGCGCGGCGGCGAGGTTCGCACCAGCTCGCCCGCGACGATTGTTTTCAGCGAGGGAGACAGCGCAGCACCACCCGAAACGATGCGGCGCGGACCTTCATGGTCCGCGAGAGTCCGTGGCCGTCGAGCGCCGTCCGCCGCCGTCGTGTGCGCGACGCCATGGTTCGCCCTCGACGACACGTTAATCGATCCACCTGATCCCCTGAAGCGCATCGTCGACGACGCCCGCGCGACCGACGCATCGCCCATCGTCACCGTCAACCTCTGGTTCGACCGCATCGTCACGTCGCAGACCTTCGTCGGCCTGCCCGGTCGGACGATGCAGTGGGTGTTCGACAAGCGTCTGATCTTCGGGGAGCAGGCGTCGCACTTGTCACTCGTGTCGAGCGGAGCCGAGCACATCGTGGCGGGCAGCAATCAGGAACTGATCGACCTGGCGATGACCGAGGTGACCGCCGCGCTCCCGGCCGCGCGCGACGCGGTCCTCGAGCGTGCCGTCGTCGTACGGGAGAAGCGGGCCACGTTTTCGGTCGCGCCAGGCCAGCCACAACGACCGGCGACGGAGACGGCCGTTCCAGGATTCTTTCTCGCCGGCGATTGGATCGCCACGGGTCTTCCCGCTACGATCGAGAGCGCCGTCGTGAGCGGTCATCGCGCAGCCGAAGCCGCACTCGCGTTCGTCAGACAATGAATTCGATCGTCGTTCACTATCAGGAGATCGCGCTCAAGGGGAAGAACCGGCCATGGTTCCTCGGCCGGCTCGCGCGCAACTTGCGCCGCGCCGTGAGCGATCTGGACGTTCGCGAGGTGCGCGTCCTCATGGGGCGGATCGAGGTCGTGCTCGGACCTGGCGCATCGCCGGACGAAGTCGGCGATCGCATCCGGCACACGTTCGGCATCGCGAACTTCTCCTATGCAGGACGATCGACGCTCGATCTCGACGCGATCGCGTCCGCGATCCTCACCGATCTCGGCGACCGGCCGTGCAGCAGCTTTCGTGTGTCCGCGCGACGGGCAGACAAGCGATATCCGCTGACGTCCCCGCAAATCGAACGTGAAGTCGGTGGCCGCATCAAGCAGGCTCTTTGCTGGCATGTGGATCTGGAGGAGCCTGAGCTCGAGATCTACGTCGAGCTGCTGACGACCGAATCGTTCTACTTCTTCGGTAAGGAACGTGGATCGGGCGGAATGCCGACCGGCACGGCGGGTCGCGTCGCGTGTCTGCTGTCGGGCGGCATCGATTCACCCGTCGCCGCGCACCGCATGATGAAGCGCGGCTGCGCGGTGACGTTCGTGCACTTCCACAGCTATCCGATTCTGTCGCGCGCATCGCAGGACAAGGCGCGCGAGCTCGTGCAGGTGCTCACGCGATGGCAGCAGCATTCGCGGCTGTATCTCGTGGCGTTCGGCGAGATCCAGCAGCAGGTCGTGCTCGCGGTTCCGGGGCCGATGCGGGTGGTAATCTATCGTCGACTGATGATGCGCATCGCCGAACAGATCGCGCGCGCACGAAATGCTCAGGCGTTGGTGACGGGCGAGGTCGTCGGACAGGTCGCGTCGCAGACGCTCGAGAACCTCGCCGTGATCGGCAACGTGGCGACACTGCCCGTGTTCCGACCGCTGATCGGCATGGACAAGGACGAAATAACCGCGCAGGCCCAGAGCATCGGAACGTATTCGATTTCGATCATTCCGGATCAGGATTGCTGCACGCTGTTCACGCCGCGCAATCCGCAGACGCGCGCGCGTCTGCACGCGATTGAAGCCGCGGAGCAGACGCTGCCAATCGACGAAATTGTCGCAACCGCCGTACGAGACGCAATCGTCGAGGAGTTCAACTTTCCCGTGCGACCGTCAAGCCAAGCAGCCCAAGAAGCGGAAGTCGGCAGCGGAGCGCCCCGCCCCACGCCCCAATGACGGCAGCCCACCAACCATAACCACTAACGACCAACCACCAACCACCAACAAGTTTTGTTAGGATTGCCGGTTGAGAGAGGTGACATCGTGGCTCCAGGAACCGGAACAATGGCCGAGTCTGTCAGTCGTATCGAGGAGATTCTGGGGGACGATGCCGCGCTGCTGACGCATGAGTGCCGCACGATCCCCAAGGACACGCTGCACCTGCCGGGTTCCGATTTCGTGGACCGGATTTTTGCGCAAACGGATCGATCGCCTCGTGTGCTCGGTGCCTTGCAGTGGTTGTTCAGCACCGGCCGCCTCACGGGGACCGGTTACGTCTCGATCCTGCCGGTCGATCAGGGTATCGAGCATTCAGCCGGCGCATCGTTCGCGCCCAATGTGGCGTACTTCGATCCCGAGAACATCGTGAAGCTCGCGATCGAAGGGGGCTGCAACGCGGTGGCATCGACGCTTGGCGTTCTCGGCGCCTGCTCTCGCAAGTACGCGCACAGGATTCCCTTCATCCTGAAGTTCAATCACAACGAGTTCATCTCTTACCCGAACAGCTACGATCAGATCCGCTTCGCCAGTGTCAGGCAGGCGTTCGACATGGGAGCGGCGGCCGTAGGGGCGACGATCTACTTCGGGTCCGAGGAATCCAAGCGGCAGATCCAGGAAGTATCGGCGATGTTCCAGCAGGCGCACGAGCTGGGCATGTTCACGGTGCTCTGGTGTTACCTGCGGAACCCGGCGTTCAAGACGAAAGAGAAGGACTTCCACGTCGCCGCCGACCTCACGGGTCAGGCCAATCACCTCGGCGTGACGCTCGAAGCGGACATCATCAAGCAGAAGCTGCCGGAGAACAACGGCGGTTACACGGCGATCAACTTCGGGAAGACGCACAAGGCCGTCTACTCGCAGCTCTCCTCGGAAAACCCGATCGATCTCACGCGTTATCAGCTCGCCAACTGCTATATGGGACGTTCGCCGCTGATCAACTCGGGCGGCGCGTCGGCGGGTGAGACCGATCTCAAGGAAGCGGTGAAGACCGCCGTGATCAACAAGCGCGCCGGCGGTGCCGGCCTGATCTCGGGTCGCAAGGCGTTCCAGCGGCCGCTGAAGGAAGGCGTCGGCCTGCTCAATGCGATTCAGGACGTGTATCTGTCGAAGGACGTCACCGTTGCATGACCGACGGATGAACGGGGACGCCCTCGCGTCCGCCTAGAAAATCGGTCAGCGCCTCAGTCGTGCTCCGGAACGCGAGTTCGTTCCACGGGATCGCCTCCGGAGCAAAGAACCTCGCTTCGAGCCCCTCGTCATCGCACGCCAGACATCCGCCGATCATCGTCGCCGTGTAGACGATGATGACGGGGACGGAGCCTTTGTACGAGTACACGTTGAGCAGGCGCTCGAGCTGCACGTCGAGGCCCGTTTCCTCGCGTGCCTCGCGCACCGCGGCCACCATGACTTCCTCGCCGCGATCGACGAAGCCGCCCGGGAAGACCCACTTGCCGTAGCCCGGCTCGATCGCGCGGCGTACCAGCACGATGCCCCCGTTGTCGTCCGTGATGATCGTGCCGACCGCGACTTTCGGATCGAGATAGAAGATGAAGCCGCAGCGCGAGCAGACCAGTCGCTCGGGCTCACTGGTCTTGATCGACCGTGTTTCCAGATCGCCGCCGCACATGGGGCAGAAGGCGTACGGTCGCTCGTCGTGCGGCAGCATGGGAAATACCGGAGCTCACACGTGATGGTCAACCACGGAGCCAACTCCTACACGGAGAACACGAAGAATTTTCATGATCTCTGTGAACTCCGTGTCGTGACCTCCGTGGTTAATCCTATATCCTGTTCTTCATGTCCATTCTCAAAGTCGCGCGGATGGGGCACCCGGTGCTCCGTGAGCGCGCGCGGCCGCTCGACCGGTCGGCGTTCCGCGACCCGCTGTTCCAGAAGCTGGTGGACGACATGATCGACACCATGCACGAGTATCACGGCGTCGGTCTGGCCGGACCGCAGATCCATGAGGGACTGCGCCTGTTCGTTGCGCTCCTGGACGAGGAGCCTGGTCCCGAGAGCGAGACGATTGTGGTGGTGAATCCAGAAATCACGCCTGTCGGCACGACGACGCAGGAGGGATGGGAGGGGTGCCTGAGCATCCCGGACATCCGAGGGATGGTGCCACGCTTCACGGAAATCAACGTGAAGGCACTCGACCGAAACGGCAAGGGGATCGAGCTGCAGCTGAAGAACTTTCCGGCGCGGGTGGCGCAGCACGAGACGGATCATCTCGACGGCGTGCTGTTCTTCGATCGCATGACGTCGATGAAGTCGCTGACGTTTCTCGATGAATACTCCCGGTTCCACGCAAAGGATGAGGACTGACCAGTCGTTCCCGGTTCCCGGTTCCAGGTTCCGAGTTCGAGTTCCAGGTTCCACGTTCCACGTTCCGAGTTCCGGGTTCCATGTTCCGGGTTCGCAGTTCCACGGTTCGAGCACGACTGACCCGCGAACTTGGAATCGCGAACCATGAACCATGAACCATGAACCCGGAACCTCGAACCGGGAACTGAGGAACTGGGAACCGGGAACTCGGAACCTGGAACGGTATAATCACCTCCCTCGTGCTTTCAACCGGTCAACCGATCGTCACGCTGCGGACGGCGCCGACCTCGCCATACGACGGCGCCATTGCCGCGGCGCGCACGTGCTATTCGCCGCGCGTGATCGGGACGGCGGAAGTCACGGAAACGCAGCGCGACACCATCGGCTCCCTCACATTCGACGCCGGGCACCACACCGTCTATCAGCACGCGCACTTCGAGTTCGGGCTCGAGAACATCTCGCGACAATTCGTGTGGACGTTCCTCCACTCGTACCCGTTCTACAACTCGGAGCAGTCGAGCCAGCGCTACGTCAAGTTGAAGGAGCCGCGCGCGTTCGTCCCTCCAATCGCGGGTGAGGCGCTCGACGTCTATGAAGCTGCCGTGCTGCGAGCCTGGGATCGCTATGCGGAGCTGTCTGCTCTCCTCAAGGACGACGCCCTGGCGATTCTGAAGGAGCTGCGCTACGTTCGTCCGACGACCCCGCCCGAACGCCTGAAGCAGATCGACAAGGACGCGGAGAAGCGCGCGATCGAAACCGCCCGCTACGTCATTCCGATCGCGGCGTTCACGTCGATGGTGCACACGGTGTCGGGCATCGTCCTGCATCGCCTGCAGCGCATGGTGAACACGGGCGACACGCCGTACGAGGCGCAGGTCGTGATCTCCGAGATGGTGCGGCTCGTCAAGGAGTGGGATCCGAACTTCTTCGACAAGGTCGGCCTCGGTTCGATTCCGGCCGAATCAGTTCCCGAAACGGCTTTTCCGCGGCCGAGCGAAGGCGCAGACGCATATGCGGCGTCGTTCGACGCGCGACTGAACGGCCGCTGGTCACGCCTGCGCGATGCCTCGCCCGAGGCCGAGGACATCGTCGCCGATGCGGTGCGATCCGTATTCGGACTGAGCGCCGACCAGATGTCGGACGACGAGGCGATCGATCGAGTGATGAATCCAGCGCGGAACCGGTATCGGCTCGACGTGCTGAATGTCTCGTATCACTCGCCGCTGATGCGCGCGCTGAACCACGCCAACTACGTCTTCGAGAAGCGCCTCAGTCACACGGCCGACTCGCAGGACCAGCGCCATCGTATGGTGCCCGCATCACGGCCGTTGATGACGTTCGCCGACACGCGCGAACCCGACTACATCACGCCGCGGCTGATCGCGTCGAACGCGCAGGCGAAGGCGGTCTACGATGTCGCGATGCGCGAAGCGTGGAGTGCGAAGAATCGACTGCTCGAACTAGGCGTGCCGCTCGAGTTCGCGCTGTACGTATTGCCGAATGCGAAGACGCTGCGTTTCATCGAGTCGGGATCGCTGCTGGCGCTGGTGCACAAGTGGACGTTGCGCACGTGCTTCAACGCGCAGGAGGAGATCTATCTCGCGTCGATGGACGAGGTGCAGCAGGTCCTGTCGGCGCACCCGCGACTCGGTCGTCACATCGGCCCGCCGTGCGTGATCCGCAACGGCCTCGTCTCGCCTCGTTGCACGGAAGGGACTCACTTCTGCGGCGTGCCCGTGTGGCGTGACTTTCCGGCAGCCGTGCGCCGGCTCTGATCAGTTGTGTTCGATTGCCCAGCCAGCCGCGAGCGGGTGGCGCTGGGTGGGGCCGCCCCGCCCGCCGCGCAGGCACCTCCACGTTGCACGTCTTTCTTGGTGCCGAGGACGGGTGGGGCAACCCAGCGCCAGGACCCGCCGCGCTCAATCGAACACAAGCGAAGCGTGGTCTGCATGTGATCGCAGCGTGGCTCGTTCATCTCTACACGGCTAGCGGCGCCGTCTTCGCCTTCCTCGCTGTCGTCGCTCTCTTCAATCACGACTATCGGACGACGTTCTTCTGGCTCTCGCTGCAGGTTGCTGTCGACGCCACCGACGGAATGCTCGCTCGTCGTGCACGCGTCGCGGAACGGATCCCCTGGTTCAGCGGGATCAAGCTCGATGACATCATCGACTACGGCACATATGTGTTCGTGCCGGCCTTGTTCGTGTGGCGTGCGCTGCTGGTACCCGAGGCGTGGGCGACAGCGGTGTGCAGCGCGATGCTTCTGTCGAGTGCATACGGGTTCAGTCGCACGGACGCGAAGACCACCGATCACTTCTTCACCGGTTTCCCCTCGTACTGGAACGTCGTGACGTTCTATCTGCTCGTCGCGAAATTTCCGGCGGCGATCAACGCGACGATTCTCGTGCTGCTCGCGGTGCTCGTGTTCGTGCCGATTCGCTACGTCTATCCGTCGCGATCGCACGTGGCGCCGTACCTGACCAACGGTCTCGGAGTCATCTGGGCCGCGCTGATGCTGGTGATGCTCTGGCAGTATCCCGCGGTGTCGCGCGCGCTCTTCTTCGTGTCGCTGATTTACCCGATCTACTACTTCGCGCTCTCGTTCTGGCTCAATTCCCGCAGGAACTTGACACCATTGTGAAATGATTCACAGAATCGATCCATGACCCGCGGGGCGATCGCGCTCCTCGCTCTGCTTCTCTTCCCGCAGACCCCGCCCGATTCCGCTGACTGGGTTGCCCGCCAGATCGAGAGCCGTGACACCGGACGCGACTCACACGCCGAAATCACAATGCGGCTGTTCGATCGTCACGGGCGCGCGCGAGAACGTGCGATGACGCTGCTGGCGCTCCGCGGCAGCAGCGGTCACGGAGACCGCACGCTTGTCCGCTTCACGTATCCGAACGACATTCGCAACACGGCGTTCCTCGTCTGGGAACATCCCGATGCCGATGACGAGCGGTTTCTGTATCTGCCGGCGCTCGGCCGCGTGCGGCGGATCGCCGGCGAGGAAAAGCAGGAGAGCTTCGTCGGCAGCGACCTGAGCTACGAGGATATCGGCGGCCGGAAAGTATCCGACTACTCCTACACCTTCGCCGATCGCAACGCGATGTGGGTGGCTCCGGATGGATCCCGGCATCCGGCGTGGGCTCTGGAATCGCGTGCGAAAGACGCCGACGCGGAATATCCGCGTTCGATCAGTCTCGTCGTCAAGGATCGCTTCATCGTCGCGCATGCCGATCTGTTCAATCGACGCGACGAGAAGACCAAGACCTTCGACGTGAGGCGGCTCGAACGGATCGACGGCATCTGGACGGTGATGGATCTCGTGGCCACCAACGAGCGTGACAAGACACGCACCGAGCTCACGACGAGGTCGGTGCGCTACAACGTCGGACTGACCGACAAGGACTTCACTCGCCGCGAGCTCGAGGTGCCCCCTCGATGAGTGAAACGCTCGCGCGGCTTGCGTATCGCCTCCGGTATCCGCTGTCGACGGTCATCGTGGTCGGGTTTCTCGTGATGGCCCCGAGCCTGGCGATTACCTCGATCGACAACGACCTGACCATGTGGGTGTCCAAGAGCGATCCGGTCTACCAGACCTACGAACACTTCCGCGACGAGTTCGGAGGTCAGCGAACGCTCCTGGTCGCGCTGAAGTCGGATCGCCTGTTCACGCCGGAGTCGCTCGCCTTCATCCGCGAGATCACCGAAGAAATTCAACACGTGGCGATGGTGGAGCGCGTGGACAGCCTCGCCACGGCGAACACCGTACGTAGCGTCCGCCTTCAGGCGGACGGTCGTAGTGTCCGGCTTCAGCCGGACCAAGGCGCCGACGAAGGCATCGAGGTTCAACCGCTGCTCCAGGCGGAAGCGGACGCCGCAGTCGTGCGCGAGAACGCGCTGCGCGAGCCGCTCCTTCGCGGCGATCTCGTATCGGACGACGGCACCGTGACAGTTCTCGTGATTTCGTTCGACGAGGACCGCATCGACGAGGTCAGAGGGCGTGTCATCGATCAGATCCACGGGGTGATCGACAGGAAGCTGCCCAGCGGGATGCAGTCCTTCTACAACGGCTCTCTCGAGATCAGCGAGACCTACGACCGCATCACGATGGGAAACATGCGGAAGTTGACCCCGCCCGTCCTGCTGCTGACGGTTGCCGGCATCTACTTCATGTTCCGTTCGTGGCGCATCACCGGCCTGTTGATCGTCGCCGTTCTCGTCAGCGCCGGGTGGACGATGGGGCTGTACTCGGTCATGGGTTTCCACTTCAATGTGCTGACCAGCATGCTGCCGGCGCTCGTGCTCATCATCGCCGTCGCAGACGACGTGCACATCGTGCAGCACTTCAACCACGAGCTGCGCGAAACCGGCAGCAAGGAGCACGCGTTCGTTTCGAGCGTGCAGCATCTGTTCGCGCCGCTCCTCGGAGCCAGTGCCACGACCGCTTTGGGTCTCCTTTCGCTTGCCACGAGCAGCGTCGTCGCCGTGCGGGAATTCGGCATCGGCTCCGCGGTCGGCATCATGGTCGACTTCGTCTTGTCGCTGGTGTTCGTCCCGACGCTGCTCCTGCTGCTTCCGCCGGAAACCGGCACGGCTCCACAGGAACGGTTCTTCCTGAAGCCGATGCAATGGGTGTCGAGATTTTCTATGCACTTTGCGCCACAGGTCTTGATCGGAACGACCGTTCTGCTGGCCATCGCCGCCGCCGGGATGATCTGGCTGCGCGTCGACACCAATCACATCAACTTCTTCGCAACGGATCATCCGCTGCATCAGTCGGCGCAGGTCATCGACGAGAAGCTGTCGGGGATCTACAGCTTCAATGTGCTGTTCGAGGGCGAGCCCGACGCGATGAAGTCGCCCGACACACTGAAGCGGATGGAGCAGCTGCGCGTCCGTCTCGAGCGGCTGCCGTATGTCAAGAAGGTCGTCTCGCTGGCCGACTACGTCAAGCGCGTGAACCGCGAGCTCAATGGCGGTGACGAGCCACAGGCGGTACTTCCTCCGGGCGCGGATGCGATCGCACAGGAGCTCTTCGTCTTCGGTCTCTCCGACGATGGCCGTCGCGAGCTCGATCGGATCGTGGCGAGCGATTACTCGCGAACGCAGATGTCGGTAAAGCTCGCATCGATGAGCTCGGATCTCGTTTTCGAGCAGATTAACCGCGCCGAGCGCGAAGCGGCAGAGGTGTTTGCCGGAAGTGGTATTCGAACGACCGTCACCGGGTCGGGTCGCATCTTTAGCGCGCTCGATCACTATCTGGTCGTGTCGCAGTTGAGCAGCTTCGGCACCGCATTCATCACGGTGTTCGGTGTCATCTTCCTCGTCTTTCGTTCGGTTCGCTTCGGCATCCTTGCGATCATTGCCAACGCGCTGCCTGTTGCGGCGGTGCTGGGTCTGATGGGGTGGCTCGGGATTTCGCTGAACGTCGCGACGATCATGGTGTCCAGCGTCGCCCTCGGCATCGTCGACGACGACACGATCCACTTCATCGGCCGGTTCAGACGCGAGGCAGCTGGCGGAGCATCCACGAAGGAAGCGATCGAGCTGGCGACGATGCACGAGGGGAGGGCGTCGCTGACGACGGCAATCATCAACAGCCTGGGCTACGGCGTGATGATCTTTTCGTCGTACAAGCCGACGGCGTGGTTCGGTGGACTGCTGGCGCTGACGATGATGGTCGCGTTTCTCGCCGAGGTGCTCGTCGTGCCGGCCCTCATTACGCTGATGCCGCGCACCTTCGGCGCGCCGCTCTTTGCTCGTGTGCGTGCGGCCGCCTAGTGTCAGCGATGATTGATGATTGCGGCGGGCCGCCCGGCGCAGCGGGAAGGCGCGCCATTTCGGCTTTCTTGATGTGTGCCGTTGTCACCGGCTTCGTTCCCTCATTCGCTTCCGCACAGATGCATGGGCACGTCTCGGTGACCTTCGATGTCCTGCCGGACCTCTCCGATGCGCCGGGTCGCCAGAGCGCTGGCGAGTTGCGGACGCGGCTGTTCGTCGAGCGTCGCGATCAAATCGGGGAGCATCTTCGCTTCTGGCTTTCCGGCTACGTCGACGGCCTGCTTGCGGATCGCGGCTCACTCGGCGCCTCGACGCCGTCGACACACGCCATCGCGCGCCCGATGGACCTTTTCGTGGAGTTCACTTCGTCTCGCGTCGATCTCCGTGCTGGATTCTCGCGAGTGGTTTGGGGCCGGCTCGACGAGCTCCAACCGACCGACGTCGTCAATCCTCTGGATCTCTCGAGATTTCTACTCGACGGTCGGACCGAGGCGAGACTGCCCGTGCCGCTCCTCAGCACGCGCGTCTTTCTGCATGGCGAGACCGCGATTGAAGCGATCGCGGTGCCTGTGTTTCGCCGTGGACGATTCGATCAGCTTGACGAGCGCGCGTCGCCGTTCAACGTGGGCGCGCCCGCGGGTCTTGTCGTCAGGCGCGAAGAGCCGGAGACGCTCGCCGGCAACCTTCAGGGAGGCGTGCGCGTCACGTCGACCGCGCGGCGCGTCGATTGGGGAGTGTCGGCATTTCGCGGCCTTCGCAGCTTTCCTGTCATCTCGACGCGGTATGTCGAAATGTTTCCGCGATTCACGATGCTCGGCAGCGACTTCGAGACCGTTCACGGCGAATGGGGCATTCGCGGTGAAGCGGCAGCGTTTGTCCATGACACGTTTCAGCTGGTTTCACTCGGGGCAGGGGTCCCGGCGCTGTCGACGGAGGTTGGTCACAGCATGAATGCCGGCGTTGGTGTCGACCGCCGAGCGGGCGATTACCGGATTGCCGGTGACGTCCTGTGGTCGTACCGGGCGGCCGCGCACGAGAGTGACTCCGACGTGACAGTCGTCCTCGCCGCGGATCGCAGCTTCGTGCACGATACACGGATGGTGCGGGTCCTCGCCGTTTACGATCCCGGTGATGCGTTCTTCGTGCGTGGGATTGTGACGGTCAATGTGCGCGACGACATTTCGATCGAAGGGTCGAGCGGACTTTTCACCGCAGACGCATCGACGAGCAACCGAGTCGGTCTCGCCGCCGATACGCTCGCGCGGTTCGCGCGGCGCGACTTTCTGTATGCGCGCCTGAAGGTGCTGTTTTGAATCCGATCGGTGTTCACGCGTGCAACCCCGGTCCGATGACCGGTGACGGCAACTGGACATGGCTGATTCCCGGCCGCGTGCCGACGCTCGTGGATGCAGGGACAGGAGAGCCCGGGCACCTCGAGGCGCTCGATCGAGCGCTCGCCGGCCAGATGCTGACGCAGGTGCTCGTTACGCACGCGCATACGGACCACGCATCGGGTGCGCCAGCGATCCTGCAGCGGATGCCCGGCACGCGCTTCAGGAAGATGCCGTGGCCCGAACGCGACGCCAAGTGGCCGGCTCCATGGTCAGCTCTTCGCGACGGCGACATTGTCGAGGCGGGCGACACGAGCCTCGTTGCAATCCACACTCCGGGTCATGCTCCCGACCATCTGTGCTTGTGGCACGAGGAAACGCGCACCCTGTTGTGCGGGGACCTCGCCGCGCGTGGAACGACCATCTGGATTCCCGCAAATTTGAGCGGAGATCTCGGCGCGTATCTCGCGTCACTCGAACGCATCCTGGCGCTCGATCCCGTGCGCATGCTTCCGGCGCACGGCCCGATCATCGACGACCCGGGTGCCCTCCTTCGTCAGTACGTCCAGCATCGTCATGAACGCGAGCAGCAGGTGCTCGACGCGCTGCGCCGTGGCGACACGACACCGGAGGCGATTGTCCGTAGGGTCTACAAAGACTTGAGCGAGACGAAGCAACGGCTGGCCGCCGAGAGCGTGCTGGCGCACCTGGTCAAGCTAGAACATGAGCGCCGTGCGCGTCGTGAGAACGAGGCGTGGCATATCATTGAGCCATGAACGACGTTGTCGACTTCATCAACATGAACCGCGACCGGTACGTGGAGGAGTTGAAGCAGTACCTCGCGATCCCGAGCATCAGCGCGCTGCCGCAGCACATGCCCGACGTCCGGCGCGCCGCCGAATGGACCGCGGAGTCGCTGCGGACGGCCGGTCTCGAGAACGTTCGCCTGATCGAAACGCCGGGCAATCCGGTTGTCTACGGTGACTGGCTGAACGCCCCCGGCAAACCGACGATTCTCTTCTACGGACACTACGATGTGCAGCCGGTTGACCCGATCGAGTTGTGGACCAGTCCTCCGTTCGAGGCCACCGTGCGCGACGGGGAGATCTACGCGCGCGGCGCCGCCGACGACAAAGGGCAGGTCTTCATGCACATCAAGGCGGTCGAAGCGTTCCTGAAACGGGGCGGCAGTCTGCCGGTGAACATCAAGTTCTTCATCGAGGGCGAGGAGGAAGTCGGCAGCGTGAACCTCGACGAGTTCGTGCGCACGCACAAAGAGGAGCTCGGCGCCGACGTCGTGGTCATCTCCGACTCGCCGATGTTCGATCGCGGCATTCCGTCGATCTGCTACGGTCTCCGCGGGCTGGCCTACTTCCAGATCGATCTGCGCGGGACGAAGAGCGATCTGCACTCGGGATCGTTCGGCGGTGCGGTCGCCAATCCCGCATTCGTGTTGTCCCAGGTCCTCGCGCAGATGAAAGATCGCGGCGGCCGTATCAAGATTCCCGGCTTCTACGACGATGTGCGGGAGTTGAGCGACGCCGAACGCGCCGAGTGGAAGAAGCTGCCGTTCAACGAGACGAAGTACAAGAAGGACCTTGGCGCGCCGAGGCTGTTTGGCGAGACCGGCTTCAGCACGCTCGAGCGCGTGTGGGCAAGGCCGACATTCGAGATCAATGGACTGCTCTCCGGGTTCACCGGAGAAGGCGCCAAGACGGTTCTTCCGGCGATCGCGATGGCAAAGGTGAGCATGCGCCTCGTGCCGGATCAGGATCCGGACAAGATCGCCAGGCTGTTCGACGAGTACGTGAAGAAGATCTGCCCGAAGACCGTTGAACTCAAGGTCACGCGCATGCATGGCGGCAAGCCGTGGATGACCGAGTTCGACAACAAGTACGTCCGCGCGGCCGGCAAGGCGATCGAGCAGGGCTTCGGCAAGACACCCGTCTTCAATCGCGAGGGTGGATCGATCCCTGTCGTGTCGACGTTTCAGCAGGAGCTCGGCGTGCCGAGCGTGCTGTTCGGTGTCGGCCTGCCTGACGAGAACGCGCACGCGCCGGACGAGAAGCTCGATCTCGGCAACTTCCACAACGGCATCATCGCGTCGGCCTACCTCTATCAGGAAGTCGCGGCAGTCCAGTAGTGGAGTTCGCGTACTCCATATGGCTGTCGGTCATCCCGACGCTGATCGCGTTGGCGGCGGCGGCGTTTGCCTGGCGCACGTCTCGCGCGGCGCAGCAGGCGATTGCCGCGGCGCAACAGGTGCCACGCCAGTACAGTCGCGGTCTTGGCGTCACGGTCGTCGACGGACGTGCGCGCCGTGATCTGACGACCGACGCGCGCGACTACGCGTTTCTCCTCGCCGTCGAGAACGGAGCAGGGGCGGAAACGACCGTCTCGGACGTCGAGCTGCGCGTCAGCTACCGCACGCGCGCGAACTTCTGCGGCGCGGTCGATCTCGCGGTCGCCGAAGACGGTGCTGGTTCGCCAGATGCGAGTGCGACCGGACGCGCAGGGTCAAGTCTGCAACCGAGGCTGCATGTTCCGCTGCGTCTGGCGGCGGGACAGGCATTGAGCGGCTGGGTCGAGTTCCACACGGCGAACATCATCCCTCGCCATTGTCGCGTGGACGGCTACACGATCATCGTCACTGATGCGGGCGGCATTCGTACGACAGCCGATGCCACGCTGCCGAAAGTACTGAACGCCGACACCGACGGTCGCGGGCCGGCTTCGTGGGGATGGGACTAGAACGGAATGACGCGGTACCACCAGGATGCAGTCTGCGCGACCCTGCCGACGCGCGTTTGTGAACCGACTCGGACGTTTCACACCGATCAATGACAATGACCGCCGCCGTCGCCTCCACCACCATCGAATCCACCGCCGTGAAAGCCACTGTGACCGCCGTCGCCCCCGCCGGAGTCGTGACTGCAATGCGAGCCGTCTGCGTCGCCTGCTGTCACCCAGCCCCCGTCACCGTAGGAGCCACGGTCACGTTGACCACGCCATCGCCTACGGTCGGCAATCACAACGCCCGCGATGGCCGCAATCGAGCTCACGACCACGAAAACGACGAGGACGAGACTCATCACGAGATAGCTGTCAGTTGAGCGCCGCGACACGGCGGCGAAGCGTCTTGACGTGCTCCCAGATCTGCTGATGCTCCTCGCGCGCTTCCTTGTCCATCTCGCCCATGCTCGTGAGCTTCAGATAGGTCTGCAGATCGCGTAGAGCCCCGGTCACGTCGTTCAAGTGATACGCGAGCAAGCCGCGATCGCGCAGCTCACTCAGGGCGGAGGGCGTAATCGTCAGCAGCAGCTCGGTGACGTCACGTGCCTGCGGGAACGAGCGCATGTGGACGTAGAGCTTCTTCAGGTTCAGCAGCATCCGCACGACGATCTGGAGTCGCGTTGCCGGCGCGAGCAGCGTCGGAGTGAACGCGACCTCGGTTCCGCAATGCTTCTGCAGCAGCACGCGGCATTGCTGTTCCGACAGCACAACCCCGCCGTGGAACGGATCGATGATGAGACCGGCACCCTCGCTCTCGGGATAGTGCACGAGGAAGTGACCTGGAAAATTGACGCCATGGAGTTGCACGCCGGCGCGTCGCGCCACCTCCATGTAGACGACCGCAAGCGTGATCGGAATGCCGGTGCGGCGATCGATGACCTGATTCAGGCAGCTGTTGCGCGGATCCTCGTACTTGTCCATCTGGCTGCCGGCGAACTGCAGCTCCTCGAACAGATACTCGTTGAGCGTGCGGACGACCGCACGCGGTGACGTCTCGCCCGTTGCCTGCGCGTGCTCGTCGATCGCCCGGCGCGCGGCTTCGCCCATCTGATCGAGGCAGGCGAGATACGGTTCGGCCTCCAGACGCGGATACTCGATGCGGGCGATGATCAGCGCGGCGGACGCGATTCCCGTCCCCGAAGCATTCGTCGCGGTGGTCAGTTCGTCTGCCAGGTCCTTGCGCATCGCGTCGCCCCGGTCCGCCTGAAGGCGGACCCTACGACCACATCGGCTCAATCGATCCGATTATCACCGGAGCAGAGACGATCGAGCATCGGAATCGTCAGCGCATGCAGGCCGGAGACGACGAGCTCGGCGCTCGGGAGCTCGTGCGCAGGATAGCTCGTGGTGACACCGACGCAGCGCAGGCCGGCGCCGCGCGCGGAATCGAGTCCCCACCGTGAATCTTCGATCGCCACGCAACGCCGCGAATCCAGTTCGCGACCGACGACGTCGCACAGACGACGAAACGCGAGCAGGTACGGCGCGGGCGACGGCTTCCCTTCGGGTGTGTCGCCGGCGGCGACGATCACGGGGAACAGCTCCTTCAGGCCGGCACCCGCGATGATCTCGCCGATCTCATGCCGCAATGCGCCGGACGCGATCGCGATCGGCAGTTCGCGTGCGGCGGCGTTCTTGACGAAATCGCGCGCGCCCGGAAACAGCACCGAGTCGCCATGCATCATCTCCTGCATGATTGTCGCTTTGCGTGCCACGAGCGCGGTCATCTGCCTTTCGGTCATCGGCGTGCCGCGATCGCGCGCGATTGCGGCGAATGCCCCGACGTCGTCGAATCCCAGATATCGTGCGTAGTACTCAGAGGGCGTCAGCGAGATGCCCTCTTCCGCCAGCGCGAGCTGAAACGCACGCAGGTGCAGCGGCTCGCTGTTCGCGATCACGCCGTCGAAGTCGAAGATGATCGCCTGCAGGAACTCCGGACTCATGCGCCTGCGCCCGGGAGCTTCTCCCCGGCGCGAACGGCAATCTTCAGCCTGTTGGACGGCGGCGGGAACGGACACTCGTAGCTGTTGTTGTAGGCGCAGTACGGGTTGTAAGCGCGGTTGAAGTCGATCGTGTAGATGTTGGTGGCCGTCGGATGCAGATCGAGGTAACGGCCCGCCTGGTACGTTTCCTTTCCGGTCGTCTGATCGGCGAACGGGACGAACAGCGTGGAGATCTGTTTCGTGCCTTCCTCGACGAACGCGCCAAGCGTCATCGGCTGACCCTGCAGCGTGAACTCGAGCACGCCCACCAGCTCGTTGCGACGAATCGTCCCGGTTGACGTCGGCATCTCGAAGACCGGGCGCTCCTGACCGACGCGAAGTACCGCCGGCGCGACGAATGCGGGATCCGGTGGAAAGTACTTCAGCGGAAGCAGCACGTCCTTCTTGGCCGCAGGAATCGGCGAGTCCGCGTCGGTCCGCATGAATTGCTCGCGCTCGGCGCGGAAGTCCTGGATCTCTTTCAGGTATCTGGTGTCGTCATCGGGCGCCGAGGAACAGGACGCCGTGAGGGCGACGGCAAATGCAATGAGCGCGCGAGCCATGAGTGAGCGCATTGTTCGAGTTGTCTTGTGTTTGGAGATGCGGGGCGAGCCACTGGCACCCCAGCGCGCAAGCGTGCGCGCCGGGGACCCCGCCGCCAGGCCCGCCTCGCGGACCGTAAAGGTCCGCGCCGCATCCCGTCTGTCATCCAAAGATATACCCGCCGCGAGCCGTGACCGCATCGGCCAATGTTCGCCGCAGCGCCACTGTGTTCACCGGCGTCACCTTCAACACGCGCCGCAGTGCCGCCAGCAGCGTCCGCAGCGAATCCCCTTCCGCCATCGCCGCCAGTGCACTCCTTGCCGCGGCGTCGATGCGTAACGCGGCCTCGGCCACGAATGCACGCGCAGCGGTCACATGCAGCGGCGCGTGTGCGTGATTCGAGCGAAGCGCGGCTCGCGCCCGGAGCACCGCGCTTTCCGCCGCGTAGGTATCGATCATGATGTCCGCGGCGTAGCTGAGGACCTCCTGCTCGTCGTTCAACTTCTCACCGAACGTTTGCATCCCCGTGCCGATCACGATCAGCGCGACCTTCTTGAACAGTGCCGTCGTGGCGAGCTCATCTTCCAGCTGCGCATTCTCGTCGGCGAGAGCGGAGCCACGGCCCACCGTACCGTAGTGTCCGGCTTTAGCCGGACCTGCGCCGGAGAGGATCTCGTCCTGCAGCGCGCGCGCCGCCGCCACCAGCGGGAGCTCACCCTTCAGTCCGCGCCGGATCAGCATCCCAGGAATGAGCAGCCGGTTGATCTCGTTCGTGCCTTCGAAGATGCGGTTCACGCGCGAGTCCCGGTAGTGCCGCTCGGCGGGATAATCCTTGACGAAGCCGTTGCCGCCGTGAATCTGCACGTTCTCGTCGATCGCGTAGTCGAGCGCCTCGGTGCCAGCCACCTTGGCGATCGATGACTCGATCGCGAACTCTTCGAACGTGCGAGCGATCGCGCTGCCGTCCACCTTCGCGTCGTGCGCTTCGGCGGACAAGTCGTGGAAGGTGGCGAGCGCGCGGTCGATCTGGCCGACCGTGCGATACAGCAGGCTCTCGATCGCGTAGGTACGCGCCGTCATCTCGCCCAGCTTGTGCTTGATGGCGCCGAAGGACGCGATCGGCTGATTGAACTGCCGCCGTTGCGCCGCGTAACGCGCAGATTCGGCGATGACACCACGGCATCCGCCAATGCACATCGCGCCCAGCTTGAATCGGCCGAAGTTCAACGTATTGAGCGCGACTTTGTGTCCCTTGCCGACTTCACCGAGAACCTGGCCGTCCGGGATCCGCGCATCCTGCAGAAGAATCGGCGTCGTCGACGAGCCGTGCAGCCCCATCTTGTGTTCTTCGCTTCCGGCGCTGACCCCAGGGAACGTCCGCTCGACGATGAAGGCGGTGAACTGATCCGCCTGCGCTGAAGCGACGGCGGACGAGTCGTTCGCGCGCGCAAAGACGATGAACAGATCGGCGAAGCCGCCGTTACTGATCCACATCTTCTCGCCGTTGAGGATCCAGCTGCCGTCGCTCTGTCGTGTGGCGCGCGTCCGGGCGGCGAGCGCGTCGGAGCCGGAGCCCGATTCGCTCAGCGCGTACGCGCCGACGATCTCGCCGCTGATCAGACGGGGCAGATAACGATCTTTCTGATCCTCCGTGCCGAACAGGACGATCGGGAGAACGGAGAGATTCGTCTGGCCGCCGAACGTCACGTTGAACGAAGCGCCGCGCGAGATGTGCTCGGCGACGACCATCGACGACGTCTTGTCGAGATCCAGGCCGCCATACTTCTCGGGCGCGTCGATTCCGAGCAGTCCCAGCTCGCCGCAGCGTCGAATCAACTGGCGGGCAAGCTGCCACTCCTTGTTCTCGAGACGTTCGAGGTTGGGGAGCACTTCGGCGTCGACGAACTCGTCGGTCGTCTGCGCCATCAGACGATGCTCGTCGCTGAGCTGCTCCGGCGTGAACAGGGCCTCTTCCACGGCGTCTTCGAGCAGCCATGCGCCGCCGCGTACTTCAGGGGGCCCCCCGACCTCGGCCTTCACATCGGTCGTTGTCATAGCCTTTCGAATACTCCCGCGGCTCCCATGCCGCCGCCAACGCACATCGTCACGAGTCCATACCGGACCTGTCGCCGACGCATCTCGTAGAGCAACGTCGTCGTGAGCTTGGCGCCGGTACATCCGAGCGGATGTCCGAGCGCGATCGCGCCACCGTTGACGTTCAATCTATCAGGATCGATCGGCAGCTCACGCAGGCACGCAAGAACCTGCGCCGCAAACGCCTCGTTCAGCTCCACGAGATCGATCTGATCGAGGGTGAGCCCGGCCAGCTTCAATGCTTTTCGTATCGCGGGAACAGGTCCGATCCCGAATCGCTCCGGTTCGACGCCAGCTGTCGCGAAGGAGACGAAACGGGCGAGCGGCTGGAGTCCGTGCGTTCGAGCGAAATCTTCGGACGTGACGATCACGGCCGCAGCGCCATCGCTCGTCTGCGACGAATTGCCCGCCGTCACCGTGCCCGACACGTGAAACGCGGGACGGAGCTTCGCCAACGCGTCCATCGACGTGTCGCGGCGAGGACCCTCATCCTGAGCGTGTGTCGCTTCGACGATGTGCGGCTCGCCGCCGTTATGTGGACTAGTCGCGGAGCGGAAGGTCAGTGGCGTGATTTCATCCGCGAAGCGGCCGGATTCGATCGCGGCGACCGCGCGCTCATGGCTGCGCAGTGCGAACGCATCCTGTTCCTCGCGCGAGATGCCGTGCTCGCGCGCGTGGTTCTCGGCGACGAGTCCCGTGCTCAGATACACGTCTGGATAGCTGTCGACGAGGGTCGGATTCGGTGAGATCTTGTTTCCGCCCATCGGCACGAGGCTCATCGACTCGGTGCCGCCGGCGACAACGGCTTGGGCAAAGCCGCACATGATTCGCTCGGCGCCGAAGGCGATCGCCTGCAGACCTGACGAGCAGAACCGGTTGACGGTGACAGCGGATGCCGACACGGGGATGCCTGCCCGCAAGCTCGCGATGCGAGCGACGTTGAGCCCTTGCTCCGCCTCCGGCATCGCACATCCGAGGATCACGTCGTCTATTTCCGACGCCTCGAGGCCCGGTGTGCGACGCAACGCTTCGGCGATCACGGTCGCGGCCATGTCGTCCGGACGTACCGTTCTCAGCTTCCCGTTCGGCGCCTTGCCGACCGGCGTGCGCGTCGCCGAAACGATTACTGCGTCCTGCATGTGAAATCCGCCAGCAACTCTTCGAGCGCGTCTCCAACTTCGCTGGCCTGTCCTTCGAACAGATGGTTGGCGCGGTCGATCTCGACGAGCTCCTTCGGCTCCTCGAGTTGCGCGTAGAACTCACGAACCGCGCGTAGCGGAATCAGCTCGTCCTGTTCGCCGTGGATGATGAACTTCGGCTTGCCCGACTGCTTGACCGGATCGCCGAACGGCCACTTGTTGACGGGCGGAGCGATCGCGACGAGGGTGCAGATGCGATCGTCTTCGGCGCCGACCGTCAGGGCCACATACGAACCGAAGGAAAAGCCGGCAGCCCAGATCTCGGTGCCGGGATAATGCTCGGCGACGAAATCGACGGCGGCCCTGAAGTCATCCAGTTCGCCTGATCCGTTGTCCCATGCGCCCGCGCTTCGTCCGACGCCTCTGAAGTTGAATCGCAGGACCGCACAGCCGGTCCGCGCCAGCGCCTTCGCGCTTTGAAACACGACCTTCGTGTGCATCGTTCCGCCTTCGGTCGGCAACGGATGCGCGAACACCACGACCGCGCGAGGAGTGCCCGCGGGCTGATCGAGCAGCGTCTCGAGCGGTCCGACGACGCCGGGAATTTCGCGAATGACCTCAGACAACGCGTCTCCTGTGCTGGTCCACGGTGGCCTCCGCCGGACCGCTATGCGCCTCGTTGCCCGAATCTTCGTGTTGCGATTCGCATTGCGGTCCCAGGCGCGCGGAGCGCGCCGAAAAGGTACTGTCAAAACCAGCGGGAAATTCTGCCGGCGTATGAAGGGCAGCATCGCCCGCTTGTTTGGACGCCGACTGAACGAATGTGGTCATGATGTCCGCGAATTCAATCGGTCGGGTAATCAGGCCGAGATGCCCGGTGCGCGGCAGGACCACGTGCTGAGCATGGGGCCAGACCCGGAGATACTCGGTCGTTCGCGCGACCGGCACGACTCGGTCGAGCCCGGGCTCCCCTGTTATGACCAGCGTTGGAACATGCACCCGAGTGAGCGCATCCTGCAGCGTGAGGTCGCGGAGCAGCGTAACGCGCCGAGCCATGCGTGCGGGAGAGGACATGTGCGCGAGCACGTTGCAGCCGTGTCGTGTCGCTGCCGCGAGCCCATTGAATGCTCCCGGAGTGGCCGTGGCGATCTCGCGATACATCCGGAGCGCGCCGATCATGAAGAGGGGCGCCAGCAGCCGAGGTGCGCGGAGATAGAAGTTCACGCGTTCGTCCGGCGTCCATCCCGGTGGCAACGCAGAGACCAGCGCCAGCGCGGACGTTCGATCGGGATGACGTCCCGCGAACGCCGCTGCGATCAAACCACCGTACGACACTCCGCAGATCGTCGCCTCGCGCACGCCAGCCGCGTCCATCGCGTTGGCGATCTGATCGACGTAGCACGAAAAGTCGAATCGGTCATCCTTGGCGGACCACAGCCACCCCGGCGCGCAAGCGTGCGCGCCGGGGACCCCGGCGTTCGGTCCGCGCCGCATCAAACCATGCGCGCCGAAGGTCGGTTCGTCTGCGAGCGAGAACGTGATCACACGGCACTGGCGCGCCAGTACGTCGACGGCTGGCTTCATCCACTCCCATCGCCCCTGGATGCCAGGCACCATGACGAGCGGCGGCCCCGAACCGACATCAATGAGATGCATGCCGTTCACGCTCTTCCCACCATCGACCACCCACCGTCCACCAACCACGTGCCATCGTCAGTTGCGAAGCGGGCGCCCCGTTTTCAGCGTGTGCTGGATACGCTCCTGCGTCTTCCGCTCGCCGATCAGGCTGAGAAATGCTTCGCGCTCCAGATCGAGCAGATGCTGCTCCGACACCGTCGTCGGATGCGGCACGACCCCTCCTGCCATGATCGTCGCCAGCTTGCGGCCGATCAAGGCGTCGTGGTCGCTGATGCGCCCTGCGCGCCACGCGAGATGAATCCCCAGCTTCAGTGGCGCCAGCACGGCATCGCCGCCGACCGGAATCGAGGTCCGCAAGGCCGGCAGGTGATATCCCTCGGTTACGCGCTGCAGAGCTCTCGCCTTCGCGTCCGCGATCAGCCGTTCCCGATTCATCGTGACGGCGTCCACTCCGCGGAGGAAGCCTAGTCTCCGCGCGTCGGGTCCGCTGGTCGATGCCTTCGCAAACCCAATGATCTCGAACGCGCGTTGAATGGCGGGCAGCAGATCCGTGGCTCCCGGCGGCAACTGCTCGGCGGCTCGAGCCGTCATCTCCTTGGTGCCGCCGCCGGCGGGAATCACGCCCACGCCAACTTCGACGAGGCCGATATACGCTTCCGCCGCTGCCTGCACGCGATCGGCATGCAGCACGATTTCGCACCCGCCACCGAGCGTCAGCCCGGCCGGCGCGACGATCACCGGCACATCGGCGTAGCGCAGGCCCATCATCGACTGCTGGAACGTGCGCACCATCAGATCGATTTCGTCCCAGTTCTCTTCCTGCGCTTCGAGGAGCACGAGCATCAGGTTCGCGCCAGCAGAGAAGTTCGGCGCCTCGTTGCCGACGACGAGCGCCACAAAATTGCGCGAGGCTTCCCGCACGCCGGCCTGCAGCATCTGCATCGCATCGCCGCCGAGCGTGTTCATCTTCGAATGGAACTCGACGCACAGCACACCGTCGCCGAGATCCATGAGGCTCGCGCCGGCGTTCTTCTTCACCACGCGGCCACCTTCGCGCGCGCTGCGCAGCAGCTGCAGATCGGGAGCGGCCCGCGGAACGTCGCGATCGCGCAGTCGATTGCGCCCTTGCTTCACTGCCTGATCGAGCAGAAGTGGAGCGCCGCCATCGAGCACTTCGGGAGCTACCTCGCGAACGCTGTCGACGACGTGTTCGATACCGATGGCGTCAATCAGCTCGAAGGGGCCGAGCTCCCACGCGAATCCCCATCGCATCACGCGATCGACGTCATCAGGTGAATGGGCGATCGACGGTGTGACGCGTGCGGTGTAGACGAGCGTGGGTCCAAGTGTCTCGCGCAGGAATTGACCGACTCGATCGTTGCTGCTGAACAGAGTCCGTACGCGCTCGTGCACGTCCTCGATAGACGCGACTCGATCGAGCGAGGCGAGGCGCGGGGATTGCCGCGGCCGATACTCGAGCGTCGCAGGATCCAGAGTCAGGATCTCCGAGTCGCCCGAAGCGTCGCCTCCGCCGGGCGACCGCTTGACGCGCTTGTAGAATCCCTGGCTCGCCTTTTCACCCGTCAGGCCCCGAGCGAGCATCTGCGCGACGAATGGTGGCAGCGTGAACGCCCGGCGCGCCTGCTCGTCGTCCAGCCGCTGCTGAAGGTTCTCGACGACGTGAGCCAGGACGTCGAGGCCGGCGAGATCGAGCGTTCGGAATGTCGCGCTTCGCGGTCGCCCGATTGCCGGACCCGTAATCGCGTCGACCTCCTCGATCGTGTATTCGCCGGAAGCGATCTTCCACAGCGTCCGAACGACACCGTACAAGCCAATGTGATTGCCGATGAAGTTTGGCGTGTCCTTCGCGATGACGACGCCTTTCCCGAGACGGTGATCGGCGAAGCTGGCCACCGTTCCGATGACCTGCGGGTCAGTGTCTGGAGTGGGTATCACCTCCAGCAACGGGAGATATCGCGGTGGATTGAAGAAGTGCGTGCCGAGCCAGTGACGCCTGAAATCGTCGCTCCGCCCTTCGGCAAGCGCCGCGATCGGTATTCCGGATGTGTTCGAGCTGACGATTGTTCCGGGAGGCCGCACGGCGTCGACACGGGCGAGGAGATCGCGCTTGATGTCCAGCCGTTCGACGATGGCCTCGATGATCCAGTCGCACTCCGTGATTCCCGACAGTCCGTCGTCAAAGCCGCGCGTCGTCACCAGCTGCCACGAGTCAGACGTGAATGCCGGATCGGGCTTGAGGGCGTGTGCCTTCTTCAGTCCCTGCGCTGCGACCTCGCTGGTCAGGTCGAGCAGCAGTGCTGGAACGCCGGCGTTGGCAAAGTGCGCGGCGATCTGCGCGCCCATGACCCCAGCGCCGAGAACCGCAACGGAGCGAATCACGACCTGATCTTATCCATGCTTGTGCGTGTCAAATCCCAAATCCCAAATCCCAAACGTCAACCCCGTGCGATTGGGCGGGTCAGGCATGTTGGGCCGCCGGCCCCTTTGACGCTAATCTCCCCGCCTTCGTACTCGACCACCGAGGCGCCCGCTCGTTCGAGGCGCGCACGCGTCCGTGGGTTACCGGACAGCATCACACATTGCCTCGGCGCGATCGCCAGGACGTTGGTGGCCATCGAGTCGAATTCCTCATCGGGCACGTCCACGAGCTCAATGCCGCTGCGCAGGAGGTACTTGCGGAGAGCGATCGGGAGCAGCCGCGAATACGCGACGACGAGATCGCGATCGATCGGACTGATGAGCGACATCAGGTGCATGACATCGCTCTCGCCGGTCCAGTGCGGCAGCGGAACGACGACGAACTCGTCGACGGAATCGCCGAGCAGCTCGCGCAACTGCTCGATCCCGGCGCCGTTGGTCCGATAGCCATGACCAACGACCAGTGTCCGGTCGCTCAGCCAGATGACGTCACCCCCTTCGATGCTCCCGGGGGCGACAATTTCCCCGATGACGGGGATTGGCGGCGTCATTGCCGCGAATGCGGCGCGCTGGGCGGCGGGCTCGTGCTCGCGCTGCTCCTTGCCCATCCTGCACAGGATCATCCCGCGCGGGGAGACGATGGAGGCGTCACGCACGTAGATGGAGTCGAGCGTCGTCTGCGGCGCTCGAGGGAGGAAGGACAGTTCAGCTCCGACGGATCGGAGTGTCGCGACGAATCGCTCATACTCGGCAACCGCCCGCTCCAGATCGGGTGGGCCGGCGAAGTTCAACTCCTGCCACTGAGTCGCAATCGTTTCCGTGTCGACGAACGCGTCGAGCGGATGCTTCAGCACCACGCGCAGGAGTCGGCCCACCTCGTTCACTTCCACCTCGTGAGGATCGACTCGCGATCGAAGAGCACGATCCCGATCCACATCAACAACGCATCGAAGAGCAACAGGCCCGCAGCGATCGACAGCGTCACCGGCACAGTCAGGGTGAAGCTCCCCGTGAGCTGTGCGACCAGGACGCCGCCAAGCGGCAGGATCACGAGCGCGCCGATCTGCTGTGCGCTGCGTGCATCGTTCGTGCGCGAGGAGACGCAAACGGCAAGCTGCAACGCGGCGAGCGCCGCCAGAGGACCGAGGACAAACGCCACCGCCAGCGACCGCGATCCCAGGAGAACCCAGAAGACACCAGGTTGCGCGACCGCGGCTGCCAGCCCCACGTAGCAAGAGAAGCACACGATCGTCATCGCGATCGAAGGGAGCAACGCCGCAAGGACTTTGGCGGCCAGCAGCTCGAATGTGGTGATGGGTGTCGCAAGCAATGGCTCGAGCGTGCGTGCCTGTTTTTCACCGACGACGCTCGCGGCGGCGATCGCCATCGAGCCCGCGACAGGCGCGAGGACGAGCAGTGGCAGGAACTGCTGGAGGATCCACGCCTGAATGGCGCCTTCCGGATCCAGCGCACGTGCTCCGGACTGGTTGACGAACATCTCGACGGCAATCCGAAAATCGCTCGAATCCGACAGCCGGTCCCCCGTTAGGCGGGGAATGACGATGGCGACGACGAAGGGGAGCACCAGGGCGATCGCCGCAGTGAGACCGGCCGGCCAGAAGAGACCGGGATGGCGTCTGAGATCGGCAAGGTCCTTGCCGACGAGCGCCGCAATCCGATTCATGCGCGCGGCTCGTGCTGCCCAGCGAGCCGATCGGACAAGAGGCGCAGATACACGTCTTCCAACGGCGGTTGTTCCGGCGTCACCGCCTCGATCTCCGCGCCGGCACCGACGAGCGTTCGCACCACCGCCGGGATATCGGCGGAAATCTGCGAGAGGTCGATCGACATCACGTTGTCGACGACGCGAACGTCGGGAACGCCGATGCGCTCCAATGCAGAGACGTACATCTGTGCGTCGCCGGCGACCGTAATACGTACCCGAACGCCGAACAGCTGTCCACGCAACGCGGCCGGCGTGTCCGCGGCAATCAGCCGCGTCGACAAGACGGCCACACGCGTCGCGATGCGATCGACTTCGTCCAGGTGGTGAGTCGACAGGAGAACGGCGCGGCCCTCTTCGCGAAGACGCACGACGAGCTCCCGCACATCGCGCGCGCTTTCGGGGTCGAGGCCGGACGTCGGTTCGTCGAGCAGCAGGATATCGGGGTTGTGGAGGAGCGTACGCGCCAGTGCGACCCGCTGCTTCAGTCCCTTCGAGAGCTCCGCCGCCAGATCGCCGGCACGATCGCGAACCTCGAAAAGATCCAGCGCACGTTCGACTCGCGTCGCCGGCGCGTCGAGCCCCTGCAGCCGCGCGTACACGAGCAGGTTCTCGCGTACAGTGAGCCGCTCCCACAGCCCCGGCGCCTCGGTCAGCAGTCCAATATGACCGCGCAGCCGTGCGGCCGTCGAACGGTCCATCGCCTCGCCATGCACTGACACCGTTCCCGAGGTCGGCGCGATCAACCCCGCCAGCATCCGCAGCGTCGTCGTCTTGCCGGCGCCATTCGGTCCGAGCAACGCGAGAATCTCGCCGCGCCCGACTTCGAGTGACAGGTCCTCGACCGCGACTCGCGCTCCGAATGTCCGGGTGAGATGCTCTGCTCGGATCACTACCAACCAGCCTTCGGCCTTCGGGCTTTAGCCTTCGGTCCTGACAGGGCCGTAGACCGTAGGCCGAAGACCGTAGGCCAAACCGACCCGCGACCAGCTTCGCGAGCTTCCATCATCTACCCTCACGCGGGTCAAATTCATAGCACCCTGGCGTGACGAGCAGTCGTCCGCTCCGTGTGAACGAGAGGCTGGTTGGATTGATCAGCCCGGCGCCACTGAACTGGATGGTCCGCGTCTTGTCGCCCTGCGCGTCGAAGACGTAGGTGTATGCGTTCGCGAAGGCAATCCAGAGTTGTCCGTCGGGATCGACGGCGGCGGTTCGCACTACGGGATTCACGAACGGCACTTCACGATCCTCGATCTTCCTGCGCGGCCAGCGCGTGGGCTGTGACGCGAGGAGGTCGTCGAGCTCGAGGCCCTGGATCAACCGCTCGAAGACGAGCGCTCCGTTCGCATCGTACTTGCGGAAGACCGGCCTGCCGGCCAGGAACACGTAGAAATAGCCGCCAGCCGGATCGACCAACGGGAGGCCTGCGTTCATCGCGACGTGGAGATCGCGCTCCTGCTCGAAGCCGGTCGGTCGCAACTGTCCGACGCTGCGGACGGCGTATCCACCAAGCGAGTACTCGGTGATCAGCGCGCCGCTCTCCGGATGGCTGATGAGCAGTGTCTGGCCGGCGTGCTGGATGGAGCTGATGCCGTTCAGCATCTGGCTGCCGATCGTGATACGCGCCGCCGGTACGCCGGGAAGGAAGAATCCGGTCAGGCGATCGCCAGTGGCGCTGAACGTCTGGACACGCTGCTGCGCGCGCGGGACATCGCCGACGACGAAGGAGCCGTCAGGGCCGACGTCGAAGCCGGCCGGTTGAATGATGCGACCGGCTTCCTGTCCGATGTCGACTGCCTTCCGTGCGCCGGTCCTGGCTGGATCGATCGTGTAGACGCTGTGCGCCCGGCGATCGAAGACGTAGTAGACGCCGCTCGGAGCCTGTTCGAAGTCGATGGGCTCTTCGAACAGGCCGACGATGTGTGGAGGAAGCGAACCGATGGAGCGGAGCAGTTCGACGCGCAGCGCGATGGCGGGTGCAGCGAGCACGAAGATCGCGACGGACGCGAGCCCTGTCACGCGGACCATAAAGGTCCGCGCCGCAATCGAAAGAAGAGCCCGCTGCACGCGCACGGCGTGGACCCGAACGGTCCGAGCCGCTACGCGAACGTGATTGCCGGAATCAATATGCGGCAAGCGTGCGGATCGCTTTGAGCACATCCGCGGACCCAGGGAGGATCGCCTCTTCGAGCACGGGCGCGTAGGCCACGGGGCAATCGAGCGACGCGACTCGCTTGACCGGCGCGTCGAGCGCGTCGAAGAGCTCGTCGGATATCCGCGCGGCGATCTCCGCGCCGAATCCGCACGTCAACTGATCCTCGTGCGCGATGATGACGCGATTGGTCCTCTGCGTGAACGCCGCGATCGTGTCCCAGTCGAGCGGCACGATCGAACGCAGATCGACCACCGCCACGCTGATGTGTTCCTTCTCGGCCTGCTGCGCCGCCAGTAGCGACCGCTGCACCAGCGCGCCCCACGTGAACACGACGATGTCCCTCCCCTCGCGCACGACGGACGCCTTCCCGAACGGGATCGTGTAGTTCGCTCCGGGGTACTGACTCTTGTTGTAGGTCTGCCGGTACAGATGTTTGTGCTCGAGGAACAACACCGGATCGTCACAACGGATTGCGGTCCGCAGGAGTCCCGATGCGTCCTGCGCGTTCGAGGGGATCACGATGCGGATGCCCGGCGTATGCGCGAAGATCGAGACGGCCGACTGGCTGTGATACGGAGCGCCGCCGCGCAAGTAGCCGCCGATCGGCACGCGCACGACCACCGGACAGGACCAGTGGTTCGCCGACCGGTAGCGCATCATCGACATCTCGTTGCGCAGCTGCATCATTGCCGGCCAGATGTAGTCGAAGAACTGGATCTCGACGACCGGCTTCAACCCGCGCAGCGCCATGCCGACGGCTCGACCGACGATGTTGGCTTCCGCGAGCGGCGAGTTGAAGACGCGGTCGCTGCCGAACTGGCGCTGCAGTCCGTGCGTCACCTTGAACACGCCGCCTTTGCCGGCGACCGACTTGAGCGCGTTTTCCCGACTGGCGTCGGCCACGTCCTCGCCGAAGACCACGATGCGCGGCTCGCGCGCCATTTCATCTTTCAGCGTGTGGTTGATCGCCGCGACCATCGTCTCGGCGTGTCCCTCGCGCTTCGGCTCGCTGGAAAAGCGCGATGAGGTCGGATCGACGTCGGGCGAGAAGACGTAGTGCGTTGCGGTTTGCGGATCGGGCTTTGGTGCTTTGACCGCCTGATCGACCGCGTCGCCAATCTCGCGCTCGACCGAGGCGAGAACAGCCGCGAGCTCTTCGTCGCTCGCGAGCTCCTCGCTCTTCAGCAGCTCCCGCATCTGCACGAGCGGATCGCGTCGCGCTTCGGCCTCGCGTTCAGCGGCGGTCTTGTACAGCCTTTCGTCGTCCGAGAGCGAATGTGAGTACGGGCGCGTGACGTGCGCGTGCACCAGCGCGGGACCGTGCCCGTCGCGCACGTGCGCGACCGCCTCGCGCATCGTTCGATGGCTCGACAGGTAATCGGTCCCATCGCACGTGTGCACGCTCAGACCGGGAAACTGCTCGACGAGCCGTGAGATGTCTCCACCAGGCGTCTGCACTTCCACCGGCACCGAGATCGCGTATCCGTTGTCCTCGACCAGGAAGAGCACCGGCAGCTTGCGCGTGCAGGCGGTGGTGAGCGACTCCCAGAACTCGCCCTCACTCGTCGCCCCTTCGCCGACCGACACGTACGTCACTTCGTCGCGGTGGTAACGCTGGTCGCGATCGGGCAGCGACGCGACGCGATCGTAGATGACCGCCGCGTCACCGGAACCGACGGCGTGCAGACACTGCGTCCCGGTGCAACTGCTCTGCGACGGAATATTCAGCTTGCGATGACCCCAGTGCGACGGCATCTGCCGCCCGCCGTTCGCCGGGTCGTCCTTGGAGCCGACCGATGCGAGCAGCATCTCGAGCGGCGTCATGCCGAGCGCGAGACAGAGCGCGCGATCGCGATAGTAGGGGAAGAACCAGTCGTACCCGGCGCGCAAATGCGTGCCCGCCGCCACGAGAATCGCTTCGTGTCCCGCGCCGCTGATCTGGAAGAATGCCTGGCTTTGGTTCTTGAGCTGAATCTCCTTGTCGTCCAGCTTTCGCGACAGGAGCATCGTCCGATACGCGGCGAGCAAGTCGTCCCGGGTCAGCCCCTCGTGCTCGCGACCGCGCGCCTTCCCAGAGGCGCGGGTGTCCGCACCATTGGTGAGGGTCGAGCCCTTCATCTCCGGAAATTATGTCACACTCGGCAGCACCCTATGAGCGACGCGCGACTGCATCGGTGGGACGAAATCGCCCTCGAGAAGATCACAGAAATGGTGTCGCAGAAGATCATCTGCGGCGAGCGGGAGATGATGGCGCAGATCTATCTCAAACGCGGCGCGCTGGTGCCAATGCACGCGCACGAGAGCGAACAGATGACCTATGTGCTCCAGGGATCGCTGCGATTTCTCGTCGACGGCGAAGAGGTGATCGTGCGCGAAGGTGAGGTGCTGCACATCCCCGCCGCGGTTCCTCACCAGGCGGAAGCGCTCGAAGACACGTTCGAGCTCGATGTGTTCAGTCCGATACGCGCGGATTGGGTACGCGAGGTCGAGTAATCCTCGCGCTCAGTCTCTGGTCTCTAGTCCAGGACGATGGACAAGAGACCAAAGACCAAAGACCTTCCCTAGTGCACCCGCCTGTCGACGTCGTCGGCGCGCCCGCCGTGGTACACGTCGAATCGGCGACGCGATCGATTGATGCGCCACTTCAGATAGCGGTACTGAATCTCCGACATCAGGTGGAGGCGCATGCCTTTGCCGGGGAGGTAGAAGTAACCGGCGGCCATTCCACCCAGATGCGCCGTGTGCGCGACTCCGCCGCCGCCGCTCATCGCGCCGAGCAGCGCCAGGGCACCCATGATCAGGACCATGACGCGCACCGGCAGCGGAAAAATGCCGAACCACAAAATCGTGCGATGCGGGAAATAGATGGCGTACGCCATCAGTACGCCGAAAATGGCACCCGATGCGCCAATCGTCAGCGCGTTGAATTGCGGAGCGAGAAGCCCGAGGACGACCTGTGTCAATCCCGCGAAGACTCCGGTCACGAAGTAGAACTTCGTGAAGTACACCGTGCCCCACGTGCGTTCCAGCTCGACGCCGAACATCCACAGCGTCAGCATGTTGAACAGCAGATGCATCGGGCCTGCGTGCAGGAACATGTAGGAGACGAGTTGCCACACCGCGCCATGGATCACGGCTCCGGGCAACAGGCCGAACATGCGAACGATCGCCGGCGCGAAGAACGTCGCCAGGAACGCGACGACGTTCACCGCGATCAAAACCTTGATCGCCGGCGTCACCGGACCGGGACCGAACGAATAGGAAAAATTGGATGCCGAGGGATAGCGGGATCGCATCGATTCAGTGTGTTCCAATTACTCGTCGGGAGCAACATCTGTACCGCGGCTGAGCCTCAGCACAACGGAACGCGTCTCCCCCGGCAAGCCCGTTTGCGAATCGCCACAAACGGCGCAGCGATGGCGTGAGCGACGACACGATTGTCGACAAACCGACAGTGGCTGGTTGGTGGATGGTGGGTGGTGGATAGTGGGGTTTGTGGTTGGTGGTTCGTGGTTGGTGGTCGGTGGTCGGTGGTCGGTGGTTGGTGGTCGGTGGTTGGTGGTCGGTGGTTGGTGGACGGTCAGGATTTTCTCCAAGAACCACCACCCACGATCCATCCACCAACCAACCAGGCCACAGCCTCCGTGAATTCTCGAATCCGCAACGCCCAGGCGGCTGCCGCGAGGACGACGAGCGAACAGCCGATTGTGATGACCAGCCTGCCAATTTGTAGTCCGAGCTGCGATCCGGGGATCAACGCGGACGTCCCGCGGTCGATCGCCAGAGCCGTCGCGCCCATCAGCGCTGACGCAATCAGAATCCGCCCCACCGAGGCCAGCGTGCGCGCGTCGTCGAGACCGCCCAGTCGTCGATGGAGCAGCGTCAGCAGAGTGGTGGCGTTGAACAGCGCCGCAATCGATGTGGCGAGCGCCAGACCGCGGTAGCCAAACGGACGCACGAGCGTCACGCTGGCGACGATATTGACGGCAACCGTGGCGACGCTGACCATCACCGGCGTCCGGTTTTGACCGAGCGCGTAGAAAACCGGCGAGACAATCCGCACGATTGAATAGCCGATGAGGCCGATCGCGTAGAACTGCAGCGCGGCCGCCGTCGCGGCGGTGTCGAGCGGCGTGAAGGCACGACGCTCGAAAATCAGTCGAATGATTGGCGTCGCGAGGATCAGGAGCCCGACGGTGGCCGGGACGTTGAGCACCATCATCAGCGACATGCCCTCCGAGACCGTGCGCCGCACGCCGTCGTGATCGCGCTCAGCCGTCCGGCGTGAGACGGCAGGAAGGACCGCGGTCGCGATCGACACGCCAAACAGGCCGATCGGCAGATACATCAGACGAAACGCGTAGTTCAACCAGGACACGGCGCCGGTGCCCTGACCTGTCGCGAGGATCGTGTTGATGAAGACGTTCGCCTGCGTCGCGGCGAGGCCGACGGTGCCTGGCCCCATCAAGACGAGCACACGCTGCAGCGCCGGATCGCGCAGGTTGATGAGCGGGCGATAGTGGAAGCCTTCACGCCGGAGGACCGGCCACTGGATCAGGAACTGCGCAGCCGCTCCCAGCAGCGTGCCGATCGCGATCGCGGCCACTGCTGGAAGGCCGAGACGTGGCGCGAGCGGCACGAGCACGATCGCGCAGAGGATGGTCGCCACGTTGAACGTCGCCGGCGCGAGCGCGGGGATGAAGAAGTGATGCAGCGCGTTCAGCATGCCCATCGCCGCCGCGGCAAGCGCGATGAACGCAACTGTCGGCAGCATGATGCGGGCAAGGAGCGCCGTGAGCTGCAGCTTGCCGGGAACCGCCGCGTAATCGGAGGCGAGCGCCGACACCAGTTGATCGGCGAACACCATCCCGGCGAGTACGAGGACTCCTGTGACGAGCAGCAACGACGTCATCACGTTGCGACCGAGCCGCCACGCGGACTCCCTGCCGGTGTTCGTGAGCTGGTGGGTGAACGTCGGAACGAACGCCGCGCTCATCGCCCCTTCGGCGAACAGATCGCGGAGCAGATTGGGGATGCGGAACGCGACGTTGTACGCGTCCATCGCGTCGCCGGCGCCGAACAGCGAGGCGAGCACCTGTTCGCGAACGACGCCCAGCACACGGCTCGTCAGCGTGGCGATTCCCGCCGACGCGGCGGAGCGCGCGAGACGATCAGCCGCCAAGCTTGCGGCGCACGGCGTCGTTGACGGCGCGGCCGTCGGCGTTCCTGCCGGCCAGCTTCGGCATCACGGCCTTCATCACCTTTCCCATGTCCTTGGGTGTGGTGGCGCCCGTTTCGGCGATGGCAGCCGCGACAGCCGCGTCGATCTCCTCGGCGCTGACCGCCGGAGGCAGGTAGCTCTCGAGCACGGCGACTTCAGCGGTCTCCTTGTCGACGAGATCGATGCGGCCGGCCTTCTGGAACTGCTCGATCGAATCGCGGCGCTGCTTGACCAGCGACGACACCACCTGCTGCACCTCGGCATCGTCGAGATCGCGACCTTTCTCGACACCCTTGTTCATGACGGCTGCTTTGAGCATCCGCAGCGCAGACAGACGGCCGGCGTCCCTGGCCTTCATGGAAGCGGTGATATCGGCCGCGACTTTCTCATTCAATGTCATGTTTCTATCGCCGGTAGCGCGGACCTTGTCAGGTCCGCGTCTCAATGATCCTGATCGGAATCACCGTACGTGATGTGCCAGCCGTCGGTTTCGTCGTAGAACCCCTTCGGTACCTGCACGGCGTTGACCTTGACGGCGACCTCGAGCGTCGACTTCACGTTGAAATATCCGTTGCGTCGCAGCACGCGCCGGAACGGACCGTTCATCACGTGGCAGCGCACTTTGTCGGCGTCCTCCGCGCGGGCTGCCCGATCGACCCAGCGCAGCAGCGTCTTCAGCCCTGACACATCGTCCGGATCGACGAGAAAGTCGACGAGCATCGTGACGCGTCCGAGCGGCTCGTGGCGGTGGCGGTAGACGGCATAGCCATGCGTCTCGCCCTGACGCTTGAGCCCGACGACCCAGTAGCGCACGTGCGGTGGCTCGATGTATCGCCAATTGAGATACGCGGCGTCGCGACGCACCGCCAGATCGAACTTCGGCGCGAGCCGTTCCCACAACGCCGTGAACGACGAGTCGAAACGGCGGATCGGTTCGCACTCCGCCCGCAGCGGGCGCGAGCGCGCGACGACTCGCACGAGCGGATGTGTCACCGCGGAAATGAGCCGATTGACTGGAGTGGGCAGACTCGGCACGCGAAAGGCGCGCCTCGTCAACGGCTTCAGCAAGCACGGCACGATGTGCGAGTCCGGCCATCTGAGGCGATCGAGCATCGCCCGCGATTCCGCAGTCAGACCAAGCGTCAGCCCGGCACCGCTGTTTCGGTCCCACGCGCGGACGAGCGCTTCGCCGAGGCCCTGACGATCGCGCTCCGGGGCGACGAGCGCGTCCATGCCCCACCCGCCTTCCACTTCGATACCCTTGAGAGACACGCGAACGGGCAGCGTGCGGTATTGACCGACGACCGTCGGTCCTTCTCGGGCGACCCAGATGTTGGGCTCACCCGTTCGATTGTGTGGATTGCGGCGGTGTTGCCAATCCCAGCGTAGTCGGTTGGCTTCAGCGGCGTCGGCACCGTGCGTGCGCCGGTAGAGCGTGTCGACCCCGCGACGATCGTCAGGCCGGAACTTGTCGATTTCTGGCAAGGTCAAACCTTGCGAACGATCAGGGCTCCGGATCCACGTTCGGCCGTTGTAGCGGCTGCTGCGGGACCGGTGAGATCACACCTGGACGCGACGACCCGAGCTGGACGCCGAACGGGTTGTTCGGGACGGCAGACGGCGGCACGGGAGTCGCAGGCTCCGCGACGACATCGTTGTCGAGATCCGGCAACGCTCGCACGGCGTTTCGAGGTGGAATGAACTCACGCGGCGCTCGTGGACGCTGGGCGCCACCCTGGGGGGCCTCATCGGGCGTGGCGTCGGCGGGCGAATCATCATCCGGATCCGGCTGGCGCGCGATTTGTCCCGGGAGGAACGGTTGCTGCTGCCCGGGAGCGAAGATCGGCGGCTGCGGTCCGTTGAATGAGGGCGGCGGAGGGGTCGCGGCGGTTCGCGGGGCGCTGCTCGTTGCCAGGATGAGAATGCTCGCGTACGCCGACTGACCGGGAGTCCCCGGGTCACGCGGTCCCGCCATATAGCCGCTGGCATTGCGGAGGACGGTGTCAAGCGCCTGCCGCTCGGGGACGCCGTTCAGCTCGAGCGTCACCGCGCCACCGGCTACCCGCTCGCCGTTGATGATCTTCGTTCCGCCCAGACGCGCCCACTCGTTCAGAATGGCGCGCACCGGCGCATTCTGCGCGCTCAGGTTGACGCGCCCGTCGTGGAATTCGAGCTTGACGTCCTGCGCGGCCGCGGGCGCGGCACAGCAGAACAGGAGCGCGGCGCCGGCGAGAGCGTGTTGAAATCTCATGTGAACAGCCTCTGAGTGGACCTCAATTATCGCATCGAATACCGACCGCGGGCCGCCGAAAGGTGGTGCCTACATACTCCCCAAACTCCCAAAGCCCGGGTGCTTGGGAGTTGGGAGTTGGCGCGAGCGAAGCGAGTTGGGAGTTGACATGTTTTACCCTACCGCTGTCGCAGGTGTTCGACGACGCCCCGGATGATGTCCGGCAGGTCGACCTGCGGCTCGTATCCAATGAGATTGCGAATCTTCGAGATGTCCGGCACGCGCCGCGGCATGTCCTCGAACCCCGCCTCGTACGCCTGATCGTACGGCACTATTTGTATCGGCGAGTCGCTGCGCGCCATCACCTTCACCCGCTCCGCCAGCTCGCGGATGGTCACCTCGCCCGTATTCCCGACGTTGAACACCTCGCCCACGGCGCGCGGTTCCTGCACGAGCCGAATCAGCGCCCACACCACGTCGCCGACGTGTGTGAAGCTGCGCGACTGCGTGCCGTCGCCGAACACCGTGATCGGATGCGCCGCGAGCGCCTGGCGCACGAACGTCGGCAGGACCATCCCGTACTGCCCCGTCTGCCGCGGCCCCACCGTATTGAATAGACGCACGATCACGACCGGCAGCTTCTTCTCTTTCCAATAGGCCAGAGCAAGGAACTCGTCGAGCAGCTTGCTGCACGCGTATGCCCACCGGTGCTTTGCGGTTGCGCCAAGGACGAGATCGGCGGTTTCACGGAACGGCACGTCGGCACTCTTGCCGTAGACCTCGGACGTCGACGCCAGGCAGACCAGCTTCTTCTTCTTGTTCGCGTGCTTGAGCACGACCTCCGTTCCATGAACGTTGGTCTCGATGGTGTGGACCGGCTGTTCGACGATCAACTTGACGCCCACCGCCGCCGCCAGGTGAAACACCACGTCGCAGGCATCGATCATCTCGGCGAGCAGCGGCTCGTTCGTGATCGTGTCGATCACGTAGGAGAAGCCCGGTACCGGCTTCAGATGCGCGATGTTGTCGATCGATCCGGTGGAGAGGTTGTCGAGGACGAGCACCTCGTGCCCATCCTTGAGGAGGCGTTCCGCCAGATGCGAACCGATGAATCCAGCGCCTCCGGTGATCAGCGCTTTCACTGCGGCACACGTCCTTTCACGAATCGCTCGATTGCGCGCGTGACGTGCAGGACGTCGGCGTCCAGCATGCGCGGATGCAGTGGCAACGACAACAGTTCGCGTGAGGCCCGTTCGCTGACCGGACACGGATCGCGCCGGTACGACGCAAACGCCTCCTGCTCCGTCAACGCCACAGGGTAGTGGATCAAGGTCTCGATTGCCGCCTGGCGCAGATGATCCTGCAGCGCGTCGCGCTCACTGGCCCCGATATCGTGGCGGCCGCCTTCCGCCTTCGCGTGAAGCTTCGGCGGATCACCGTAGCCTTGGCGAAGGTGGTCGGGCGGTCCATAACAAACCGCGAACAGGTGGTACGCATGCCCGCGATCGCGTTCTTCCACCGTTCGAATGGGTGGCGGCAGGGCGCCGCGATAGACACCGGCCAGCTCGCGGCGTCGGGCCGTCCACGTCTGCAAGTAGGGGAGCCTGGCTCGAAGTACGGCGGCCTGCAACTCGTCGAGCCGGCTGTTTACTCCGGCTTCGACGTGATGATAGCGATCTCGCTGGCCGCCATTGCGGAGCCGCCGGATCCGATCCGCGATCGTCGAGTCGTTGGTGATCACCGCGCCGCCATCTCCGAGCGCGCCGAGGTTCTTCGTCGGATAGAAGCTGAACGCGCCACCGATCCCCCGTGTCCCGACAGGTGCCGAGCGATAACTCGCCAGGTGCGCCTGGCAGCAGTCTTCGACAATCACGAGCGAATGTTGCTCCGCGATCGTGAACAGCGGATCGAGGTCGGCTGCCTGGCCGTAGAGGTGCACCGGGACAATCGCTCGCGTGCGCGAGGTGATTGCCGCGGCGGCCGCGTCCGGGTCGAGCGTCAACGTCCGCGCGTCCACGTCGGCGAACACAGGTGTCGCGCCGATCGCCGTCACCGCCAGTGCGGTGAACGCCGCGGTCATCGCGGGGACGATCACTTCGTCGCCGGCGCCGATGTCGGCCGCACGCAGCAACAGCGCGATCGCATCGGTCCCATTGCCGACGCCGATGGCATGGTGCGCACCGCACGCCGTGGCGAACTCGGCTTCGAACGCGGCGACCTCCGGACCAAGTACGAACCAGCCGCTCGCAATCACGCGATCGATCGCGTCGCGCACTGCCGGTGCGTCTTCACCGGCGTGCAGGTCGATGAATGGGACGGCGGACGTTCTCACAGCGCGTCGACGGGCGCGCCAGCCGGACTGACCGGCTCGATTGTTGAAAAATGGTTCAAGGCTTCCCCGGTCAGGCCGGCTCGCCCCGCGAAGCGGGGCAAAGAGATGCTGACGCCGACGAGGCGGAGCCGGCTTGAGTCCGCGGCGGAGCCTCGTTGGTGTTGACGTAATGGGGAAGGTGGGCGCGATAGAAGTCGAGCGTTCGCGTCAGCCCCTCTTGCAGTCCGACTCGTGGCTCCCACCCGAGCGTTTCGCGAATCAGGGTCGAATCGGCGTAGAAGTCGCCGATGTCGATCGCCTTCTTCTCCGGCGGCCACTCGACGAAGCGGTAGCGTCCCGATCGCGCCGTGGTGATCAACAGATCGACGAGATCGTGGAGCGAGATCGCCTGCAACCCGCCGACATTGAACACGAGCCCGTTGCACGCGTCGCTTGCGCCCGCACGCAGGAACGCATCAGCCGCATCGTCGACGTAGACGAAATCGCGCAGCTGTCGCCCGTCGCCGTAAATCTGGATCTCGAGATCTTCGACCGCGCGGCGAATGAACCAGGCGATGAAGCCCTGGCGATTGTGCTTCAGCAGTTGACGCGGTCCGTATACGTTCGTCAGACGCAGCGAGCATGCGCGCACGCTGAACACGTTGTTGTAGACCAGATGGTAGTACTCGCCGGCGGCCTTGTTGATGCCGTTGACGTCGGTCGGGCGGACCAGATGCTGCTCCGACACGGGCAGTGTGTCGGGCCGCCCGTAGACCTGCCGCGTACCTGCGAACACCACCTTCACGTCAGGGTTGTAGCGTCGGCACGCTTCGAGGATCGACAACTGACTCCGGCAGTTGATCTCGAGATCGGTGTACGGGTCCTGCATGCTGTCGATGTGACTCACCTGGCCTGCCAGGTTGAAGATCACATCCTGCCCGCGGACCAGATAATTCATCGTGCTCTGCTGGCGCACGTCGGCGATGTTGACCCGCAGCCGATCCTCGATCCCGTGGATGTTGAACAGATTGCCGCCGTACTCGGAGATCAGCGAGTCGACGAGCAGCACGTCGGCACCGAGCGTCACGAGCTGGCGCGCCAGGTTGCTGCCGATGAAGCCCAGGCCACCCGTGATCATGACCCGGCGGCCGCCGTAGAAGCTGCGGTAGTCGATGGTTGGACCGGCGCTCACAGCTTGGCGGAATCGGTGTGGACGACACTTCGCGCGGTGGGATTCTTGAACAGCACCTGCGATCCCTGACCACCGTGGCCGAGCACGACCAAGTGCAGCCACAGCTTCAACACGTCGACGCCGGTCCAGAACACGCGGCGGAAGTTGAAGAACTGCGACTTGCCGTGCGTCCGGTGATAGTGATGCACCGGAACTTCGACGATGCGGAAGCCGGCGTCCTGGATTTTGCGCATCATCTCCAGGCAGATCACGCCGGTGTCGCGCTCCAGCTTCACGCGATCGAAGATCTCGCGTCGCATCAAACGGAAATCGCAGTCGACGTCGCGCACGCGCAGTCGGAACAGAATCTTGACGATGTAGTGGTAGATGCGGCCGATGATGATGCGGTGCAGCGGATCCGAACGGCTGATCTTGTAACCGTTCACCAGGTCGGCATCGTCGGTCAACCGGTTCCACAACACTTCGATTTCCGCCGGGTCGTATTGCGCGTCGCCATCGGTGTAGGCGATGAGGTCCTTGGTCGCCGCGGCAAAGCCCGTTCGCAGGGCGCCGCCGTATCCACGATTTTCCCCGTGATGAATGACACGAACCTGCGGATAGGTGCGTGCGAGCTCCTCGGCGATCGCGCCGCTCGCGTCCTTGCTCCCGTCGTCGACGATGATGACCTCGAAGTCAGGTGTGAGGCGGCTGGCCACCTGCACGGCGCGAATGACGACGCTGGCGATCGTGCCGGCGTCGTTGTAGGCCGGGAAGAAGACGCTCAGCCCGGTGATGCGTTGGCGAGAGGTCGATCCCATGAAGTCGGAGCTAAACCGTACCACGCGCGACTGCCGCGGGCAAGGACGAGCCATAAGTTATCGACGTCCGTAGGGGCTGGTTATCGACGTCTGTAGGGGCCGCCTTTAGGCGGCCCGAGCCCGTCGACGAATTGTTTCGCACGCGTCAGGCCGTACCCGTACAGCCGTCGTGCGATCTGAATGGCCGCGATCGTGTTGCCC
>Ga0081539_10001135_pt1 | contig 48301 bp, 62 predicted proteins | sample TabmetS4T2R2_FD_71023 | JGI IMG/M metagenome (GOLD analysis project Ga0081539, IMG submission 71023) | Tabebuia heterophylla rhizosphere microbial communities from the University of Puerto Rico - S4T2R2 | ecosystem: Host-associated > Plants > Roots > Rhizosphere ... | reverse complement strand
CCCGACGGTAGACAGAACGGAAGCTTACGGAAGGTGTAACTAAGCCGCCGTTCTCGTTTCTCTGCCTTGAAATTACTTTGAGAGAAACACAAAGCCATTATACACGAAAGGAATTATGACATGGAAATCATCTTCTCCCCTAACCTCTTCCCCGGCGATAGCACCAAAGCCAAGATCGAGCATGTGTTCCTCTGCCGGGACATGAACTGCAAGAGACTCTCCCTTGGTAAGTCGCTGCACAAGATAAACGGCAAACGCGCCTGCCCTGGATGCGGCGGCGCGGTGGACGACATCACCTTCTCCGAGTACGGGCAAAGTTATTTGCAGAGAGCGGGGCTGCTGTGAGCCCCATCGACCGCTACTACGCTACCCGAACTGAAGCCCGTATCGCCTGGGAGAACGGCGATCAAAAACGCTACGAAGAACTAAGCCGTGTCCTGGCGCAGTTGCAGCCTGCCTTTGACATGCACCTGTTACACCAGCACCTGGGAGAGAAGTACCCGACCGTGCAGTTTGAGAGACAGCCGGACGAGGGGTTGTTGGAATGACGTTCTCCGTTGAGCCCCTGACCCGCGACGAATTAGACGAAGTTCTCAGGGATTATGTCTGCTCCACCTGCTGGGGTGCCCTTGCCTTCCGCTACGTCGAAGGCAAATGGTACGCCATTTGCCAGGAGTGCGACGAGGAGACACGCGGTTACACCTCGAAGAACTTTGCCGGGCGCAAGCGGGAAGAGAGTGAATCAGAACTTGTCGAAGCCGAACGTAACCTACGAAGTATTTTGGGTCTGGCCCATGAGCGGCAGACTATCGAACAGAATTTATCTGATCTAGGATTTTGAAAGGAGCAACAACATGCCAATAAAAGGCTTGACTGACAGAGGCTTGTCCTTCCCCCAGATCGGCGTGATCCGCAAAGGATCGCCGAAAGAGAAGCGCGTCAAAGACGGGCGCGAGTATGAAATTCAGGGGAAGGATTTGCAACACTTCCGCGTGGAGATCGACGATTCGGAGCCGAAGGCAAAAGACCTGTTTGCCAAGTTATACGGCGAACACCCAACGGTCTTGCGTGTGACATTCCCGTTCAACGAGATTGACCGCGTGTACGATGCCTGGCTGGAGGCTTATACCTCGAACCGCCTCATCGCCCGCTCAGACGGCGAGCACATCCTGTACTGGAAAGAGGGACGGGAGATTTACGTCAAGAACGGACTAGCCACCGCAAACCGCACGGCTAATATCTGGCGCAAGATTGGTGAAAAGCAAGTGGAGCCGCTCAACGTCCTCATGTCCGAGGGGCAGCCTGTCCCCTTCCTGGAAGGCATGGTTTTTCATCGCACGGAAAAGACCCTGGTAGAGGCAAATCCTACCGGGAGACTTCGCGTGGTGCTGCCTGAACTCAAACGCCTCGCCTATCTCGTGCTTATGACCACCAGCCTCAACGACATCATTGCCCTGGGCGGTCCAGAAAGCGGCGAGCTAGGGTCAATCAAAAAATTCTGCGACAACCTCAACCTTCCCCTGGCGGGAGTGCCTCTGCTTCTGCGGCGCAAGCCCAAGTCCGTCGCCTACACCGACGCAAGCGGAAAACAATCCCGTATGACCCGCTGGCTCATTCACATCGAAGCCGATCCAGAGTTTGTCGAAAAGGCGCTTGCCTCCTCTAAGGCTTTAGCGATGCCTGTCGTGGCGCTCCTGAACAATGGCGCCGAGGAAGTAAGCGGCGTAGACGAACCAGAGTTCGAGGAAGGTGAGATCGAGGCGGAGACGGAGGCGATCCCCGCCGAGGCCGAAGAACCAGCCATTGAGATGATCGACCCGCTTGATGGTAAGGCTGTGGGTTACGCCGCGAATATCTGGAATAGTCCCATTGCCAAGACTCGCAAAGACATCGAAAAGGCAATTGAGATGGGCAAGCTGAAGAACCCCATGCCGAAAGATGATTTCAAAAAGTTCGTGGCGCACCCCCAGGGGGAGCCGCAACCCGCTTAGGCTATATCGGGCTTTGGTCGCCCGTATAGTTTTCTCCTCTCTAGGCTGGGGCCTGATGCAGGGCCCCAGCCGAAGGAATAGACATGACACAACAACCCAAAACAGCAAAAGAAATCGAGAAGGCAATTATCGAAACAATCGTTCGCAAGCAAGAGGCGATCCGGGTCGTGATCCGCAAGGAAGTCGAAAAGGCAAGGGCGACGAGATGAGTGTGCGTATCATGTCCATAGTATTTGATTTCGATATGCCCGACCTGAAAACAGATACTGAAGCCAACGTTCCCGACAGCACAGCGAAATTTGTTTTATTAGCCCTCGCAGACCACTGCAACGATGAAGGCGAGGGAGCTTATCCCAGCATCGAAAAACTGTGCAAGAAAACAAGTATGTCAAAGGCGACGGTTTGTAATGCCGTGAACGCTTTGCGACACAACGGATTTACAAACTACGAAGGGTTTAGCAAACTGGGAACCAAGAACTATACGATTTCAGTGGCTAAACTCCTGAAAAGTCCAGAAGTTCAACCGCTGAAATCCAAGAATTCTAGCCACCGAAATCCTGGAAGTTCAGCGGCTGAAATGGAATCATCCATTAACCATCAATTAAACCGTGAGAGAGGGGCTCCCGCTCTCGATTTCAAAAACATGAATGTTTCTCAAGCAAGGAAACTCCCCACCTTGAAGTTGTACGCAGAAGCGACAGATTTTTTTCCCGGCTCGATCCTCTGGGAATATGTGCATCACACCATTCTGGAAAACAGGTTGACCTTTGAGAAGATCCACGCCGCGGCCGTAGAGTGGGGTGCGCGGGGATACAAGCCGGAGAACGTCAAAGGGGTTTTGGAGTGGGCGGTCAATGGCATTCCGCGAAATGGAAAGTCGTCACAGCCACTACCCGAGCCCCCGGCCAACGCCGTCGATCCATTCGCATCTCTCAAGGAATCATTAGCGCGACGCGAGGCAGGCAAATGAGCGAAACCTTAGTGAAATCCATCAGAGATGTAATGGCGGAAATGGCGACAGGGAAAGCCGCGCCGCAACTGGTCCGAGATTGGAAGTCTATGATCCCTGAGGGTTCCAAGTGGCGTCCAAACGACCCTGGCGACCCATTCTGCCAGAAATGCGACGGGAGCGGATATATCCGCCTGGACGGGCTGCCAGGCGGTCATCCCTACTTCGGCAAAATCCTATTCTGTGAATGCGCCGAGCCCAAAGTGAGAGCATGGGAAGCGCGCAAGATGGCAGATAGCGAGGCGGATGAGTTGCGGTCGATGCCGACGAGGTATAGATGATCACTTCCTCGACCTGCCCACACTGCCGACCTGCACTCGTCTACCTGAACAACAGCGCTCAGAAGGTGCTGGATGTGATCGACGTGGAATTGGACAGCGGACAGACGTTCAAGATTGTTTGCGTGAAAGAGAGGAACGATGAGACCACCCAGATACCCGCCCGGCGTCATCAGGTGCCAGCATTGCAAAAAGACGTTCAAAAGAACAGGCGATCCAAGGTGCCCGTATTGCAAGAAGCATCACGGTAATCAGCAGGCACGATAAACCCTCAGCCATTCCACGCGGCGCTGCGGCGCGTGGAATGAGACTAAAAAATTCAGCAGTGGAAACAAGGTGCAATCTGCGGCATTTTAGAAAGGAATTTTGATATGAACTGGTTTGACCAACACCGCCGCCACGAAAACCGTGCAGCCATCCGCGTCTTTCTGACGTGGCTGGTGATCGTTCTGGTTGTGGTGGTGGCGTTGCGGGGTTGGCCGTGGTAAAAACCTGCCCCTGATAGTGGAGTGTCAATCCGTCTATCAGAGACAGGCAAAAAGATTGTATCAAAAGGAGTGTCGTATGGAATGTTTCATCGGGTTCGTGTTGGTCGGCAGTGTAATTGCCGTCCGGCGTGTCTGGACAGTAGTAAAGCCTCGCCCCCATTGGAAGATCGAGGCAGAGGAATGGCTGCACCGAGAATACTTCGACAATTCAGACGCGGGGGAGAGAGCCGTGCATGACAAGATGGCAAAAGGCGTCTCCGCGTTCAACAACCCACAGGGGACATGGAAAGACTATGACGGACGCTTGCGAACGGATTGGTGAGGAGGTGAACTAAAACATATCCCCCTACCCCACAGGTGTAAATGTCCTGCCTCTGCTGGAAGATTGGAGTAAACCAGCATAACGCAGACAAGTCGTATTGTACTGGATAAATTTTCAAAAGATTGGAGTTCGATATGAACGAAAATAATAATGTTAGACAGTCGTTAGAGGGCTTTCGCGAAAAGCTCCAGACACGAATCAAAGAGCGTATTAGTCGTCCCTCTGTAACCGAAACTTTGCATGAGCAGAACAAAGTACAGGCAGAGAAGAGATCTCCCCTCTTCACTGAGTTCAAGACAGATAAAGCAACCTATGTGATCATGGGGATTAGCGCCGTCTTTACCGCTCTCCTCGGCTTGATTTTGGGGCTTGCCCCGGAGCGACAGATCGCTGCGGATGGTTCTACGTCAATCTTTTTCCATACAGATTTTCTGCATTGGATCATCGCGATTATTTACGCGGTTGCATTTGTGACCGTGACCGAGGCGGCTTTCCTGGTTGCTAAAAGCAAATTCCATACACGCGAGGAAGGCAACAATGCGCAGTCTGGAACAATGCTTGTCATGATGTTTTTAGCTGGTGTAAGCATCATTGGTACGGGCTATGCGGGCGGCGTGATCGGCGCGTCGGTTCTGGGCTTCTTGTCTGACTTTCGAGAAATCCCCCACAACGCGCAAGGCTGGGTCGTTACGGTGATTCCTATCCTATTGGCTATCTATGCTTTTCTACTGGCTGCCTACAAGCTCACGTCTGAAGAGGAAAAATCTAACCGTCTGACCGAGCAATTGAGACGCCAACAGCGACGCGAGCACAGACTTCAGAGAGAGTTGGCGGAGTTGGAAGTTGAAGAAATGATGATGCTTGCGGAAGATAAGGCATACATCGAAGCGGTAGAGCGCGGCGTGTTGTCGGCAGGTGAAGCTGCGGCAGCTCGTAGATCTGGAAAAACCCTGCGTCAGTTGGAGTCTGAGAAGGGCGTGGATTTGAATGGCGACGGGAAGATTGAAAAAATTCCCGAGGAAGTCAAAAAGTTGGACGGACCCTTCATCACCGAGGAGATGTACAACCGATCAGCGAACCCGAATATTGACTGGACCGAAGTGAATAAAAGGCTTGAAGATGTCAAACAAGACTTGCTCCAAGCTAGCGAAGCGCTGAAACGGACGAACGGCCAAAACCCTCATTAGCCGTCCCGCCCGAGGAAGTGGCGGAGGCGGCTAAACCCTTACCAGAAACTGTTGGCAATGCTTCGGCGTTGCCAACAGAGCCACTGCCAACAGTTTCAGAGCATGTGTTGGCAATTGCCAACAGTCTGAAACTCACGGATATTCGAGAGGTCGAAACTATTGGCAGTCAAACCACCCTAGATCGCAGAGAGTGGCGCATCATTGCCAACACTGGCGAACTGCGCGGAATCTGTTGGCGACAAAGAAACAAGAACAGAAAGGCAACAAGATATGTTGGCAAACGAAACAACCCAGAAGAATTTGAAATCTACCTCGCCGCGTATGAAAGATGGCGAAGAGCCAACAGAAGTCTTGTTGGCATTGGTATCGTCTCCACTGTTGGCACTCAAGGATCGGGGAGTGGCAAAGGTTCTGACGGCTAAAGGTCAGAACGGACAAACAGTAGTGTTGGCAGTTTTTGATAACGTTGAATGGGATGCGACTGTTGGCATCAGCCCTGCAAAAGAATTGCCAACACTGCCAACAGAGGCAGAGGCGTCGAATGTCGGCGAAAAGTAGACTTGCTTCGCTTTTCTTCCTAGTGTTGGCAATGTTGGCTTGTTCGATTCAAGTGCCAACAGTTGCGACCAAAGCGCCATTGCCAACAGTTACGGCAACCGCAACAAAACTTCCAACAGTTTCTGTTCAGGCCTGGACTGCCGAAGTTGAATTGCCAACAGTCAACGTCAGACAGGATCCGAACGGAAAAGTTGTTGGCGCTCTGACGGCAGGTGATAGAGTCTCTATTCTCAAATGTGTTGGTAATTGGTGTCAGATCAAAAATCCTTCCGGGTATGTGTGGAGGGGTTGCCTTTCAGACAACCCAGAAGGTTTAGGTTGTCAGGCAAAGTGATTCATCCCAACGTCCCGACCCGTCTTCTCCAGGCGATCCAGCGCGCAGGCTCTATGCGCCGCTTTGCCGCCAAGCAGGAGATCAACATCTCATTCGTCTCCAAGCTGCTAAGCAAAGGCGAGGAGCCGACGGACGAAACAGCAGAGGGGCGGCGGGTACGGGCGGCGCTGTTCCTGCCTCGCAGGAAGCCGAAGGACGGAAAGCCGCGGCGGAAGCTGTTGCCGGGTGAGTGGCACATGCGACGGAGAATCGGCAAGATGGCGAAGGACACAGAGAAAAACGTATTGGTGATACATGGCAAAGCAAAATAACAAACCACCCAAACACTTTCTTCAGCGCACGACCTGGGAGCCGGGCAAGTGCACTCTCTACCGCGGCAAGTGTGGTTATGAGAGTACGAATGCCAAGGAGTTCACGATCCGCGGCAAGGTGACGTGTGGGGCGTGCCTGGTGCGGAGGATGAAATAACATGGCATCTGTGTTTATGCAAACCTTGCGTGAGAAGATTCGCGTCAGGCATCTTTCATATAAAACTGAGAAGGCTTATGCGGATTGGACTGTCAGGTTTATCCGCTTCCATCAAATGCAGCATCCGAAGGAGATGGATAAAGTGCATGTCGAAAAATTCCTGACCAGCCTTGCTCTTTCGGGTGTAAGTGCGTCTACACAGAATCAAGCACTCGCCGCACTGAAGTTTATGTTTCGAGAGATGGTTGGCAAGGAGTTTGATAATATCCAGGCAATGACCGCCAAGCGCGATATCCACATTCCAACCGTGTTATCTGTTGACGAAGTGCGAGCGGTGATGTATAGATTGCGCGGCGTTTACCACATCATTGGACAGTTGCTTTACGGTGGGGGATTGCGCCTGATGGAGTGTATGAGATTGCGTGTGAAAGACATCGACTTCGAGAATAGGACGATCACGCTGAGAAACACCAAGTCAAACCGTGACCGTGTGACAGTTTTGCCACAGGCGATGATCGAGCCACTCAAGCTCCATTTGGCAAAGGTCAAAGCGCAGCATGATCAAGACCTGGCTCACGGATTTGGCAGCGTGGAGATGCCGGGGCTGCTTGCGAAGAAATATCCAGGCGCCGAGTATGAATGGGGTTGGCAGTATGTCTTTCCGGCGAGTAAATTATCCAGAGATCCGCGCAGTGGAATTGTTCGCCGTCATCATTTGTTTGAAACGTCTGTGCAAAAGGCGGTGAAGCATGCCGCAAGGGAGGCAGGTATCTCAAAGCCTGTTGGACCGCACACGTTCCGCCACTCGTTTGCAACCCACTTGTTGCAGAAAGGATATGACATCAGAAAAATTCAAGAGTTACTTGGACACCGAGATTTGAAAACCACGATGATCTATACCCACGTGGCAACTGTTGGGGCAGGGATCGTTTCCCCTGCCGATTTTCTACAATTAGATACCCAACGGGTTTCTAAATGAAGTTAGCCGCCACCTTGCATATCTATAGAATTAGTACCAATGTCCTATTTGTAAATCTATAGATTGTGAATATAATAAATCTATAGATTACAAAAGGAGATAAAAATGAACACAAAAAATCTAACCGCATATGTCAAGCCTCAAATGTGGCAACGCCGACCAGATGGTAAGTTGTATCCCGATCAAACCAAGCATCTCTCTGGTGAGGTGGCTCTCCCTGGTCAGACGAGCCGTACCCATCCGTCCGAGTTGCTCCACATTGAATGCGATGCAACGATAGACGAGAATGGCAAAGTTACTTATTCGTCTGCTGTTTTACTCACAGACGATTTTGATTTCGTTGGCGAGTTTGAAGGCAGGATTGAAACCAGTGCCTAAGTCCATCTACTTCTCAGATCAGGCTTATGAGCAAATCGTCGCCGCTGCCCGCGCTTGTGGCTTCCGAGTCCAGCGCGGGCGCGGCTCGCAGCTTGCTCAATTTGTTGTGATGGCGGCTAACAAATCACTCCACACGGACGGCGGGTATGCTCCGGCAAATCAGCCTGATCCAAGCAATAAACCTGCATCCGTCAAAAAGGCTCGTTCTCCCAGCCGCCGGTGAGTTCAGCCGTTCGACGACGCTGCGCTCACCCCTTCGGGGTGGCTTGGTCGTCGAACGGGGCGCGGGATACATTCGTAGCTCGACGCGCTAAGGAGTGAACTGTAGCCAATGGAGAAACTTGTCAGCAAGAAGGGTTCGCAAATAGTGTACGTTACAAAAGGAAATGGCAACGTCGTGATTCGGGCTTTTGACAAAAAGAAGCACACAGCAAATACGGTTTCAATCTTCGATGAGTTGCTGCCAGGCTTGATTGCTCAATTAAGTGCGATTGCTATCACGCGTCGTCGAACTACGAATGAAGCGGAAGGGGCAGTGGCGGAAGATGCTCCTATCGCTCTCAGTACCGAAGATTAAGAAACTATGCACGGGATGAGATGGGCAAGCCCTCCGCCACGCGCCCTCCGCTTATCCCGCGCCCCGTTAGCAGGCTGAACAATGAACCTTTATCACGGTGACTGTCTCGAAATAATGCCCGCATTGCCGCCCGCCAGCGTAGATGCAATTATCACCGATTTACCCTATGGCACTACGGCGTGTGAGTGGGATTCAATTATTCCGCTCGATGAAATGTGGAAGCAGGTAAAAAGAGTTTTGAAATCGAATGGCGTTTTTGTTACCACTTCGAGAGAACCATTCACAAGTGTTCTTATTTGCTCTAATCTGGAATGGTTCAAATATGATTGGTCTTGGCTAAAGTCACTATCGGCAGGGTTTATGCACTCAAAAAATATGCCTTTGCCAAGTCACGAAAATATACCTGTTTTCAGTCCTGCTCAAATTGGTCACGCTTCTTTACTTGGCGAAAAAAGAATGAAGTATAACCCTCAGGGTGTTATTCCTTCTAGGCGTAGAAAAACTATGCCAAACAAAAACGGTGACAGCGATCACAAGTTATATCGTGAATCCGTGAAGCCGATTACACCGCATGGTGAAAATTACCCTAAGTCGTGGATTGATCTTTCAAACGCAAGTAACTTAGAGCGCAGATTACACCCAACACAGAAACCAGTTTCGTTATATGAGTATCTTATTCTTACATATACCGACCCAGGCGAAACAGTTTTAGATATTTGTATGGGTTCTGGATCGTCAATTGTTGCATCCATCCAAACGGGTCGTAACGCCATAGGGATTGAAAAAGAAAAAAAGTATTATGAAATCGCAGTAAAGCGGGCGGGCAATGCTCATCCACCTTTATTCACAGAAACCGCCACGCCTGCTAACACAGCGTCAACACGGACAGCGGGTACTGTCCCGCCAAAATTACCTTTATTTCCACCCGAAGATTTACCCGCTTCGGAAGGTGATCGGTAGCCCACCCGCTGCCGGTTACGCTCGCCGTTAGATGCTCTTTGCTCGTAAGGTGAATGTGAAAATATTACTCTTGCAACTCGACGGGAAAATCCCAAACATCGCACTCATGCGAATTTCGGCTCATCATAAATCGAAAGGTGACGAAGTCGAGTTACGCCGCGCGGGTAACTTGCAGGCGGTAGAGCGTCAGTTTGGTGATAATCACGATCTGGTTTATGCGTCTCTGATCTTCGAGCGAACGAAACCAGTAGCCGAGCGTGTCCAAGAAATCCATCCTAATGCGATCATCGGCGGTACTGGTTGGAATTTAGAAACCACCTTAGAGCAGTATGGCATAGAAACGAAAGTGCAAGATTATTCGATATATCCCCGCTGGCAACAGAGTATAGGTTTCACTCAGCGCGGTTGTCGCTTGAAATGTCCATTTTGCGTTGTGCCACGTAAAGAAGGCGGCATAGTTGAGGAGCAATCAATCTACGATCTATGGCGCGGTGATCCATATCCGCGAGAGTTGATCCTGCTAGATAACGACTTCTTTGGTCAGCCTAATTGGCAGAAACGAATTGAAGAAATCAAAGAAGGTAATTTCAAGGTGTCATTCAATCAGGGTATCAACGCTCGTTTTCTCGCAGATGAGACAGCCGCAGCAATCGCAAGCATAGATTATCGTGACGACCAGATGAAAACGAAGCGCATATATACCGCCTGGGACAATCGCAAAGATGAAAAGCGTCTTATGAATGGCTTAGAGTTACTCAAAAAACATGGAGTGAAACCAGATCACATCATGGTTTATATGCTTATCGGTTACTGGCAAGGTGAAACCGCCGCAGATCGTGAATATCGCCGCGCTCAATTACGTGCATTTGGAGCGCGCCCATATCCTATGCCATTCGTAAGAACCCCTGAAATGCTAGGTTTTCAAAGGTGGGTGATCGGTGCATACGATAAAAGAATATCCTGGTCAGATTGGGTCAAGGCAAAATATCAGCCGTCGAATTTAGGAAACGCATCTAACACAGCGTCGAGCCGACTATTTGAAGGCTGGGAAAATTTGCCCGTCGTGTCAAACTCAATCAATGTTGAGTCGCCTGAGTAGGGCGGCTCACGCAAACCGTTAGATGCTTCTGAAAGGATAGGCATGAGAAAAATTTGTGTCATTTGCAAAGAACACATCGAAGAAGAAGATGGGTGGATTGAGAAGCACTTAGGTATCAGCGGCGCATCTGTCCTTTATCATGAATCGTGTTTCTTGTCACCCCATAGAGCGCACCTAACACAAGATGCAGCCGACTTCCGCAAGGCTCGCGGCGTTATTCCGTGGAAAGAAGGTGATGAGCTACCAGAAGATGCAGTCCGCCGATTGAGAGGCGGCTAAACCCCAACCCGTTATGTGCCTCTTTGCAGGCAAAGGAGAATCAAATGCAGGAATACAAACATGAAGAGTTGGTGTCCACAAAACAGGGCAAGTCTATGCAAGAGCTTATCAGTGAGCTTCAGCCAGACAGCACCCATGCCGTTATTGGTGTGCTCCCTAGCCGTGGCGAATTAGTGAAGATCAATGGTCTTGTCTTTGTGGTGCTCAGTAAAAGCGACAAGGCAGGCACATTGCATCTTGAAATCGTAAAACCTAAGCCCAGGATGGAATGATGCCTAGGCTGTGCAAATTTATGGACGGTGGGTAGTACCCCTTGCGGCTTACGCCCACCGTTGGGCTTCTAAGCAAAGGTGAATGATGATAGAGAAAACAATCCTTGACGTGTGCTGTGGCTCTCGAATGTTCTGGTTCGATAGGAACGACGACCGCGTTGTCTTTTGCGATAAGCGGGCCGAGCGGCACACGCTGAACGATAAGACCGCCAAAGGTGGACAGCGTGATTTGGTTATTGCTCCGAATGTAATTTCTGATTTTACAGCCTTGCCTTTCCCGTCAAACTATTTTCATTTGGTTGTGTTTGACCCGCCACACTATAAAAGTATCGGCAATAAATCATGGCTTCGGGCAAAGTATGGCCGCCTTGATGGTGAATGGCGTTTTATGTTGCGTGATGGCTTCGCAGAATGTTTCCGTGTTCTTGGTGAAGGCGGCACGCTCATTTTCAAATGGGCATCAGTTGAGTTTCCACTTTCCGAAATTCTGCAACTCACGCCAGCGCGTCCCTTATTCGGCCACAATAGCGGCAAACATAGCCTCACTCACTGGGTATCTTTTACGAAGCCTAACACAGCGTCAACTCGGACAGCGGGTACGGTCCCGCTGAATCTGCCTTTATTTTCACCTGAAGTTTTATCCGCTCCAGAAGGTGATCGGTAGCCCTCCCGCTGCCGGTTACGCAAACCGTTAGACTCCTCGACAACGAAACTGCAACGATGAGCGTAACTTTTTCGTATACTAAATTCATTGACCTCCGCGCGCGGCGCGCGTAAAATGCAAACTCTTAGAACAAAGGTTCACAATGGAGTAAGCAATGAGTTGGCTGACCGACGATGAGCAGAGAGAACTACTGGACGGAACGTCCGAGCACCTACAGCGCATCCCGAAGGATATTGTCCAGCAAGTGAGAGACATGATCGACCAAAAAGTTTCCACTGGCAAAATTGCTGCAAAGGTGATGGCTAGGGTTCATGAGGAGCTGGCACACAAACATGCCTGGTATGACAACAAGATCGACGAGCACGATCACATCATCACTGGACTCGCGAAGTCGTTTTCCCATGTCACAGGTTTTCTGAGTAAAGTTACTGGCAAAAAGTAGTATAATTCGTTTGTACATACCCGCCTGAAATGAATCGCTGATTCGTTCTGGCAAGAAGCCTTTCGCTGAAACGGCTTGCAAGTATCTCACTCGGTGAGGTGCTATTGCAAGTCGTTTTTTTGTTTCATCAAAAAGGAGTCGTATGAAAAAGTTTCTCCCCCTTCTGGCAGCGTTGATTATTTTTCTTCTCTCCGCGTGCGCTGCGGCAAATAGCGCCGCGCAAACGTCCCAGGCGGTCCAAGTGCCGGACGCGCTAAAGGCAGCGATCAATGGTCTGGTTCTCTTTGGCGTGATGTTTGGTCTGCAATTCGTTTTCGACAAAATCGGCTTGGACCTGCGCGGTCTGGGGATTGGTCTGGCGGTTGCGGTATCTGAATTTGCCATCTTGCAACTGCAAGGGCTAATTGATGTGATCCCGGCGCAATATGACATCTATGTAACCATCTTCCTGAACGTCGCCCTGGCCGTTTTGACTTCTCTTGGCTTTGTGCGTGTGACTTTGCAGAAAGAACGCGCCAAACAGTTGCTCTAATCCTTAGCGGGGTGGTGGGTCTCAGCCCGGAAGGTGATGAGACCCACCAAAACCTGATGCTCAACCGAAAAGATTTAGAAGATCTAATCAAGACCGACATGGACGAGGGGGCAAAGCGTGCTTTCCTCAGCATGACGAGAGAAGAGCAATTGCTGGCTATCCTTGGGATGCAGTCCTATATTCGCGCGAAAGTATCCACCATTGAAAAAAGGCAAATCGACTTTGAGGACGAGCTGCGGATCTACAGGATCGAGAGAGAGAGCAAAGAGAGAAAACAGCGCGACGACGTACTCTCTACGACGCAAAAAGTGATCCGGGAAATTACCAAAGCTATGGATGCTCGGTTTAATTGGGGCGTGTATTTCCGGGATAAGGTGTTACCGCAGGTGATCATCGTCATTGTGTTAGGAATGCTGTATCTGGTGTTCGGCAGGGGCATGCCGTGAGAATCGACACAACCCTTATCACTGTTGGCAAGCGAGTATACATTTTCGATGAGGCCGACATCCAGCGAGCACTCCTGGCAGATATACGAATCAAGAAAGAGGCTGGCAAACGTATTGATTTTTCCTGGCAGGGTCACTACGGGGAACAACTCACCGCGACGATCACGATCACAGACGAGGAAGAACAGACGTGATCATCAAAGCTCCCGCCTGCTACGATGTCTCCCACTGGAAAGAAATTCCAGACTTTCAGGCGGTAAATCCGCGGCCTGCCCTCTTCATCACCAAGGCAACCGAGGGATATCCTGGCAGTGGCCACAACCACACCGACGATAAGTTCTTCCGTTTCATGGAAGGCTTTCAGTCCATTGGCTGTATGCGCGGCGCATACCATTTCTTCAGGCGGCATGTGGATGCAAAGCGTCAGGCGGAGCACTTCCTCTCCGTGATCTCTAAACTGGACATCCTGCCCACCGACCTCCTGATCCTGGACGTGGAAGAAGGAGGGGAGACCGCCGCGCAGTTGTGGATCTGGTTCGAGACGGTCCGAAGAGCCTGCCCCGCCAATCCGCTGATTCTATACGGCAGAAAAAACCTTCTCGACCCCATCCCCATGACCGAGGGGGAAAAGGCATACTTCAGGAAGATTCCGACCTGGCTTGCGGGCTATCCATATTTTCCCGACATGTTTTCTTCCATCCCCAAAGGATACACCCCAGACCAATCCAAATACGGCGAGCCGTGGCTGTGGCAATACAGCGCGCACGGCAAGGTGGAAGGGATTGTGGGGGACGTAGACCTCAACTGGATTCATCCCACGCTTTTGGCAATCCTGGCCACGAACACCATAGGAGAGATTATGACAATCAACGCAGTAGGCAAGTGTGCAGATTCATCGAATAAAGTCTGGTCCGCGATTGGAGGACGGCAGATCGGCGCGTTCCGTTTGGAGGAGGTTGTGCGGATCGATCAGGAGCAGACGGTTTCAGGTGTGAAATACATCCACGCGACCAACGGCGCGCTGACAGGCTGGAGCAAGGCCCAGTGGTTTAGTTACGCGCCGGCTCCGGCTCCCGCACCTCAGCCAGAGCCAGAACCCGTAGAAGAGTACGTCCTGCACGTCAAGGATGGAGTCGCCAGGAAGTTCATCCCCGAATGAGCGAATACTTTTTGATCGGTGGTAAGAAGTTTGTCCCCGTGCTCCCGCGCGTCGCCTGGGATGATCAAACACCCGAGTGGAACTACAAATCCCGTACCGAGTTCGAGGGATTCCACGGCCCCTCGAACCCGCCCGCCGTGTACAGGTTTGCTCCACAAATCCTACCCGCCGGGCAAACGATCGGGGACTACCGCGTCAACCTGGACGGCTGGAGGGACGCCATCGTCGCGGTCAATGGGGGAGATGTGCATAAGTGGGAATACCTGGTAGACCCCATGCGCGCCACATACAACCAGGCCGGCTGGCCGATGCAGGCGTATTTGTTATTCAGCGGCAATATTCTACAGGGTGAACGAGTGGGGGATTGGTTCCGCTTCGAGACGCTCAAACCCTCCGACCTGTCCAAAGTTTCGGGCATGACCATTCACTCCCACCCGCATTTCGTCCACCGCTTTACGTGTGTGACCTGGGACTCCCGGACGCAGACAACAAAGCACATCGTGAGCACCGGCACCGCGCGCGGCGATGTATTTCAGTTTGTCGTGTCTAAGGAGGGGATTGGGTATATCCCTGCAAGGAATGTGATTGTATAAATTACACGGCCTAAGCTGCTGCTTGAGTCGCTAGGAGCTTAGGCCGTGTTCGAGGGGGAGCAAATAAATTGTACGACTAATCACCTGACAATGGGATATAGTCTGAGATTGTCGCTTCCAGATCCAACTCTAAATTCAAATACCTCTGTGTCGTCGCGATATCCGCATGACCCAAAAGGACGCTGATCTGGGTGATGGACACGCCCGCGTTGAGTCCAAGCATTGCGTAAGTTCTCCGTAGGTCGTGGCTGTCCAGCCCAGAGATTCCAATACGAGCGCCATATTGTCGGACGATGTTGTGGATGCCGATTTCAGACAAACTGCCGTTGATCACGCCGGCCTTGTTGATCGCCCGCGCGACGTATCCATCACCGACCAACCCGCGCCACTCTCTCAGGTAATTTGCGAGCTTGGCGGATATGGGAATGGTTCGGCGCTTGTTTCCCTTGCCTGTGATGGCTAACACATCACGCAAGCCATTCTTTGCAGGCTGCTGCTTGAGTGAGTCGAAGGTCAAATTGACAAGCTCTTCCCGCCTCAGCCCTGCGCCGAGGAGCACGCTTAGGACGATGTAATCTCTCATGCCGCGGGGAGTGGAAAAATCGGGGAGCGCGGTAATCTGCTCTACCTGTTCTCGGGAGAGCCAGACGTGCGTCTTTTTCCCCTCCGCTGCGTGGATCTGGATCGTCTCATCCATTGCCTCGATGCGGGAAATCAGGGCCTGGATTGCGTTTATATTATCAGGGGTGGCGTGCGCCTTGATACGGGTGAGCTCTCCCTCGACCATGATCTTGAGCGCGGCCTTAAGGAAGCCGCGGGCAGAAGGGGAGAGGGTATCGGAATACGCGCGCAGGCAGGGATAGTCGAAAGGGTCGATGCCGGCCAGGAGCATGTTATCTATGGCGCGCTGGTACTTGAGCTTTGTACTTGGTTGGAGATCCGCGCGGGCAATAGCGGAATAGTCGAAGGTGTGGAGAACGAGGGAGTTCATGATTGCTTTGCCTTCAAATACGATTGGATGGCTTCGTCGATGATCCGTCCGCGCTGGCTGGATTCTGTGTAGGGTTTGAGTAGCTCGATTGTTTCGGGTGCTAGAGACACGCTGATTGGAATACGCTTCTGTTCGGGTGGCTTGACGTTGTGCGCGCCGCCTCTCGGCTTGGATTGGCTCTTGTTTGGCATGTTATAATCCTTCTGGCTCATCCATTGCGGGGTGAACCCGCCGCCCGTTCGTCACTGTCCGGGCGGCGTTATTATTGGTGGGGTTATGCGTATGAGGAATAATATTCGGGCTTGCCGTCCCACTCATAAAGATGTCCATGAATGGGGGAGTTGATCCAGTGGTGGCCGTTCTCGTTGACCTGAATAACAGCCGTCTTTTCTCCACCGATGAATTTATTACGAATAGGTGTGCAGTTACCACACATATAACCCGTTTCGGTGCGATTTTGTGCAACCTCGCGGATTTTTAGTGTCAAGCCTTTGACTTCAACGATTTGGTAGAACTCTTTGTTGGTCTGATCGTAGCCCCATGATGAGTTTAGGAAATCGCCAACTTTGTAGGGATTGACGAATGCGGCGCGGGCTTGTCGTTTGGCTTCTGTCTTGGCATTGCGCCGCGTGGCTTTGTTTTCCATTTGATTGACGAAGCGATCCATACCATCGCGAACTGCTTGCTGGTCGCCACGTGCCCAAGCTGTGCCTATAGAAGAGCGCCGCCAAACTTTTTGCTGAGGGGATTTTGTGGTGAGGTAGAAGCAGAATTTTCCACGAAATACAGAGACGTGATATTTATATAGTTCTGTTTCGCTGATGTCATTCTCTTGCATGTTATCTAGGTCGAGGCTGGCAAGCCAAGCGCGGGCCTTGTCTGCTTCGGTCTTAGGAGTAACAATGACGGGGGCGGGCTGGCTTGTTGTTAGTTCTAGTTCTTCGTCTTGGAGTAAAAATCTTGAGATCATGGCTGCATCCTTTCGTATGATTGCGGGGTGAATTTGTTCTTACACTTCCTATTATATTGAAAACAATATGGATGTCAATAGGTACAAACCTACGATTACCCTACGATCTGGAAAGACATCAATGATTTTTGTTGTTATTGTCGTTTATGCAAGGATGTGATAATATTCAGCCAATGGATCGGGCCGACGCGCCCGACGTATACAATCTATCAAGCGACTCACAATTGTTGTGGGTCGCTTTTTTGTTTCAGGAGAGTGATATGTCAAATATCTTCTTTATCCTTGCGGCGATCTGTTTTGGCTTGGGAGCTGCAAAGGTTGGCGGACGAGTGGAATGGACGAATGCGGGATTCTGCTGCTTGACGATTGCGCTTTGGTTGGTGTAGATGGCAAAGATAGTGGATACATACAAGAACGACCAAGGGGAAATCATCAACGTCTATGAGAGCGGCGCACAGTACAACGTTACCAAGGGTCGCTTGGTTGGTGCTCCGCCGCAGGCACAGTTTACAAAAGAGACATCATTGGTAGCAGTCGAGAGACGATTAGAACTAAAGCGCGAAGCTGTAGCCAGGGGTGCAGCTAAGGTACTGGAGGGTACAGGTGATTGGGAAGAGCCGATCACTGACATGGATGTGGTCGAGGCAGTCAGTGAAGCCGTAATGCTCAAGGCGTTGAACCCGAAAGACCCCAAACAGGTAGACGCCGCAAGATACCTAGAGAATGGGATGGGACTATCTGAAAACCAAACGTCCTCAAGCGCAAGCCCCAGCAATTCCGCTGCCGCTGCATTCGGCACCGAGCTTGCCGCGCACTTCGCCAAGATCGTAACCGATGTTCTGCAAGCCAAGCAGTCCGGCCCGATCATCGACGGCGAAACATTGGATTAGTTACGGAAAGGCGCATATCCGTAAGTAATGTTATACGCAAACATTCGCATAGGTTCACACTCGCAGACCATGATCCGACACGCAGCGCCGCACGCCACAGCACCAGCCGAGCCACACATCCTAAACACATTGGCTGGTGTGGTGGCGGGGTATGTTGGTTGGCTGTTGGTTGTTGGTTTGTTGCTGGGTACTCACACAAAAATTTTTATTTTGTAGGAATTTGACTTGACCAATCTTCTCGCCAACATTCTTTCTGTGCTACTCACGGCTGCACTCTACCCATATTACTTCCTGTTCGGGCGGCCTCATGAGCGAGAGGCGTACTGGCGCGCCAACTGTGAGCGATATTTGCAGACAGAATACGGCGCAATGATCGAAGAGGCGAAGCGGCAACAGTGGATTAGTAACCTGGAAAGCAGCCTAACAAAATGACTCTCCCCTTCGACCCGTCCTTCCTTGCCGAAATCCAGAAGATGACCCCTGAACAGTACGGGGAGTTCATTATCCGTCTCGCGCAGGAAATCCCGACCGACGTCCTGATCGAGCAGCGTAAGGCGGCGCTTCGCATCATCGCGGCAGACACAGACGGCTACGAGAACTTCCTTGCCTACTATGAACTGATTCACGGCACGCCGCTGGTGGAGCATGACCTGGATCCTGTTCGCAAAGCATTCGAGGCGCACGCAAGAGGAGAGATATTCGAGTGGTTGGGTTTTCGTGGTTGTAGGAAAACAACAACCATTGATATTACCCTCGGTTCTTTCCTGCACGGCCATCACCCCGAAGGCACAGGGATCGTCACAGGCGCAAACGACCCCAACAGTAAACTCATTGCCAAGTCCATTGCCCAGATCATCGAGAGCCATCCAGAGTTTCGGGCGGTATTTCCCCATATCCTGATCGACAAGGAGCGCGGCTGGGGCGCGGAAGGGTACTGGATACGAGACGGCAGGATGTCACGCGAAACCTGGACCGCGCAGCAGGCAAAGGTCAACGACCCGTCGTTTGTCGGCGGTGGGTATAAGTCCTCGGAGATCAACGGCAAGCACCCGACGCTGTACCTGTTCGTGGACGATCTGCACGATATCGACTCTTCCTCTAGTGTGACCGAGCGGGAAAATATCAAGACGGTGTTTTTGACCCAAATCCTCCCAACATTGGTGAGCGAGGGCGGGAAGCTCCTGGCCTGGGTGAATATCACAGGGGTTCCTTTTGCGAAGGACGATACCTACCACGTCCTGAAAGACAGCGGCGGCGTGGTGTTTGTGAGCCTGCCAGTCATGAAGCGCGTGGCAGAGGGAACCATCGGAGCAGTCTATATCGACGGGGTAAATCCTAAAACAGGCGCGGTGTACGAGGACATAAAAGGCTGGTGGGTTCTGACTTGGCCGGAGAACTTCAACAAAGATGTAATCATCTCTTGGCGCAGCAAGGGTAAGTCCTCATTTTGGCAGATGTTCATGCTGGATATTGAAATCGCCAAAACAGCCGGACTCACCTATTATCTATACCCGCACGACCAGATTTCTTACATGTGGCCCACGTATGGCGGAGCAGACCCTACGAACGTTGAACCCGACAAAGAGGTGGGAGGAGAAAAACGCTCCAGTTTTGCTTTGTGTTACCTCGCCACTCCTCCGACAGGTGGCGCGGTGGTCGTGGATGGATTTTTGAAACCATGCGGCATTCTGGAGGCGAAAGAAACGATCTTGCGAGCACAGAGCATGTTTTCTAACTGGCGCACAACTGCTGTTGAGAATGTGGGTGGTGGAGCAGTTTTTTTGCAATATTTGCGGCAAGATGCCCGCGTGAAGTGTCAGGCAAGCAACTTGGCTAATCCTACCCAGAAACGCATCGCAGACAAAAAGACGCGTTTTCTCCTAGAGACTCACCCACACATGGATAATGCCATGCTACGAATAAGCGATTTGGAAACGCCGTTCAACATGGCGCTACGGAAGCTATGCGACAACTTTTTTGACATTGATGTGAAAGACGAAGCAGTGGATGCAGGCGATAGCTTGTATCATGCAATGAAATCAATTTCGCATTTGTTTAGAATATCCGAAGCGGATAATCTAAGCCCGCAGGCATTGAACTCACGGGGCGGGTTGTATCATCCACTTGCGGGAGGAATACCACATGGCAGATGAACTAAAAACAAGCGAAGAAGTCCTGCGGATCGGCGACGTGGCTGGGCTTGTGACCCAGATGCTCGCAGACGACAAGCCCAAAATGGAACTATTCACTCGTATCGACGCGGCGGTGGCGTGTGTGTTCGAGCCAGATGCGAATATCAAGGCTTTGCCCTGGGTGCAGAACAGGCACTATGGTATGCCAGATATTGCGGATGCGAGGAATACAGGGGTTAGGACATTTGCAACCCTCATGCCACAGATCGAGATCGCACCCCTCAACGACGAAGCACAGGAGTATGAGCGCACGGATATGGCCGAGCAAGCCTGGATGTGGGAATTTGAGAGGATGAACAGAGTGGGCAAGAAGTCCATCCATGAGCAGATCATGGAGGATGCCATGAGCTATCACGCGGTGGCGCTTCAGACGAAGTATCTGCCGTATGCCCTAAAAAGACAGGAGAAGTCGCCGAAGGTAAAGGCGATGCTGCGCTCCCGCTGCTTTGATTGGATCCGTCACCACCCCGCGACGGTTCACCCGCGCTATTCGGACTACGGGTTGGAAGCGGTGGCGAAAGTGCATCCGTATTCGCTGCAAACCCTGATCGACAATTTTGGCGTGGGAAATCCAGGGGTTGCGAAGCTCATGGAAAAGCACAGGAACGCGAAGAAGGATGAGCTTCTCAGGACGAAGTATATCCTTGTGGATTATATGGATTGGAAGAACAGGGTACAGTTTGCCCTGCCCTCTCCCACCGAAAACATCCCGTCTGTGCTGGGTGAGAGTGATATTGTCTTTATGAACGAGGCGCACGGCCTGCCGTTCATCCCCTGGGTGATCGTGGACAAGGGCGACCCGATCTGGAAAACGGTCATCCAGAGCGGCATGTGGGATAACATGCAGTACCTCAACCTCATCCGCTTTGCAAAGGCGATCGAGCAGGGTACGAGGTCGAATATCGTGGTGCAGACACCGGACGGCACGCTGAAGAGTGTTTGGATCGACCCCGCCAACCCCTCCAACCCCATTGTGACGCCCTTGGATGGAACGGTGGTACGGGAGCTTTCCGCGGCGCCAATCGATCCGCAACTGGAAAACATCTTCAACGGCATGAAAACCGACGCAGCCTCCTCCACTGTCTCGCACGTCCTGCGCGACCTTTCCCGTTTTGGGGATACACCGTTTTCATCGGTTAACCAGATGGTGAATTTGGCTTTGGGGCAATTGGCGCGGGCCAAGAACGCGGCGGAGGATGCAGAATCCATTGCCATTTACCAGGGCTTTGAGTGGATTTCCCACTCTGGCATTCCCTTCAATGCGTACAGGCCGAAGGACAAGGATAGCAAGGTGGAGGGCAAGACGAATGGACGAGGCGGGCAGATTTACATCTCGCCCAAAGAGGCGCCGGATGAGGAAGAAATCTCGAGGATGAGCGAGAAAGAGATCGCGATGCTTGAGCGCACCGTCTATTACGACCTCGAATCTCTCTATATCCGCGTCCATCTGCAATCCAACAACGCCACAGATGAACAGAGTAGGCAGAATGTGGTGATCAACGCCATCGACAAGATGAAGATGAGCGTAAAAGAGGCGTGGGAGAAGATGGGCTGGGGAGATAAGTATGAGATTAGCCAGACCCAACGGCGCGAGGAGATGTTCGAGGACATTGAAATGCAGAATGAGGCCATGCGCGCCAATATGGAAGTGCGAGAACAGATCCGCCAGGAACTGATGCAGGAGATCCAACAGCAGCAGGCAGAGGCGCAGAAACAGGCTCTTGAGCAGCAAAAGAGCCAACAGGCGCAATTGAACGAGCTAGGCGGCGGAAGCCAGCCGACCACGCAAGGGTTGGATATGAGGGCAGGCGGCAATCCGCAGGCGCTTGCCGCGCCGCAGAATACACGTGAGCAGGTGAGCGGATTTTCACGCAGTGGAGAACAGATACAGAGGTAGTTATGAGACGCCGTGATCTTCTCGTTGCCAAACTAAAAGCCAAACAAAAAGTACGCGAGGCGCTCATTGCTCACAAGATGAAGTTTGCGCCTCCCCAACCACAGGAGAACCAAGATGGCAAATCGCAAAATTGGGGGAGCACCCCCCAGACGACCCCGCCCGATCAACCCGCGGGATACGGCAGCCTCGACGGGGCTGGCGGTCAACCTATTTAGGAAAATTCAAGTGAGAAAATTCTCTAAAATAGGTTTGAGCAGCCAAGTCGTATGCTTTGGCGGCTTCGTCGGGATTAGAAAAATAGCCAAGGAAAACCAGTTTTCCATCAACTCTTATGCTGGCTCTGTATTTCCTTCGCTCTTTGTTCCAGGATACGCCTTTGAATCCAGTAGTGTTATTGCTCTGCTTGCCGCGGTTGCTTTGATTCTGTCCTTGTGTGCATTTCCTCAGGTTGTGTCTTTGATTGTCCAGGCCGTCGAAATTCTTGTGGTCTATCTTTATTTTTGGATCAGTGACGCCCATAATTATGCGATGCATAGTCACGTGTTTGCCATTTTCCCTGCGCCTTGCGTACCATCTCTTTTTATCATTGCTTTCATGCGCACCCCATTTCCACTGGTTCAGCCATTCATAATCAGAATCGTCAACCAATGCGGCCTTTCCTCGTGTAAGCTGTATTTCTTTCATTGTTTCCTCAAACAAAATACCTCTTCGTTTCGCGGGCTAGCGCGAAACAAAGAGGTATTTGGATTGTATCAGAGAATTGCTTGCTAGCCCAAGCAGTCCAGTTAGCTTGATTATACCACAGGTGATTTGATATGCCTCCAACTCCTAACAGACGCAGACCTCGCCCAATAAATCCACGGGATACAGCAGCAAGCACCGGACTTGCTGTAAATCCGAACGGAACCTACGTTTCCAACCCCTACCCCACGACCGCGATGAGTGGAGCGTTAGGGCAGTATGGGGCGATGCATCCTGCTAATGTGCCACCGGTGCAGGTGTCTAATCCATGGAGTGCTATAAATACACCGAGACCGGGAGGGTTGTTGCCTGTAGCTGTAACAAATCCTTGGGCTGCACAGCAACCAGGACAATCTCCAGGGTTTATCCAAAGCGTTATTGGTGCGGCAAACACAGGGCAGACGTGGATACAACAGGCGGCGAGCCTCAGTAGACCGCCTGCAATCCCGCAAACCCCAAACAACCTCAATAGACCTGTGTCTCCTCTTGCTAATCAACTCATTCAACAAGGCGTGCCCACGTCTGCCGCCAATCAAATCGGCTCGTTCGCGCCGACCTACTCCGCCTCGCAGGGACATCCTGACCCCGGTCTCCTTCAGAGGATCGCCAATAACCCCGAGGAGTTCAACGCCTTGAACCCTGCCCAGCAGGACGCGGTAACGAGACTCTTGGAGCAATCCGCGGGCGGCGGTGGAGGTGGTCAGGCGCCGACCAATAAAGGGGATTTCTACGGCTACGAGTTCAACCCAGATACCGGACGGTCTGAGCGTGTCGTCAAGAACGCCGCGACGGGCGGGGATTTCCTCAAGGAGTTACGCTGGGACCCACAGAAGAAAAAGTATGTGCAGATCGGCACGCTGATCAAGCAAGGCAAGCTCGATCTTCAGGGCAGGACGCATAAAGGCAGACGTCAGAGACAGATCGAGAATGCCGCCCACCGCCAGGCGACATCCGCCCCCGCCGCGCCTCAGGTACAACAGACCACCGAGGGGTTTATTGGTGGATTTGGAGTCGTGAACTTCAATACATCGAGTGGTTAGGTTTATGAGTGCAAATATTCATAGAACTTCAAGTATTCGTAGATTTTCAATGCAATCTCTGGATAGGTCATAAATGCCCACCGATCCGAACCGCATCCAACAACTCGCACAAGCCTACGTCGCAAAAAGGCAGGCGGCTCAGCCGCAGCCTTCGTTTGGCGTCCCCAAGAAAAAGACGCTGGACGAACAGATCAACGAGATGCCCAACGCGAACAAGCTGACAAACGTCGAGCGCAAGATATACGGCGCGTTGCCAGGTGTGACGACCTGGATGGAGAATCACCGTATCATGGGGAAAACCGTCTCGGAGCAACTGGATAAGTTCAATAATTCCTGGGCAGGCAGAGCTCTTAACTTTATGGATATAGGCGCAGAGGGGTTGGAACGGGCGGGTGGGTTATTTGATCAAATTTCCTCAGACCCCGACTTCGATTGGGATAACTTACGAGCCGCTTGGTATGCGGGCTCTTTGACTTACGAAACATCCAACTTGCCACAGTTGGTACGGGGCAGAGACGGAAAAATTATCTACCGCGTGCCAACCGACTTGCCAGGGACAGAGGGTTTACATGCAGCCAGAGCTAAGATTCAGAAATACATCGACCAGGGATTAGACCCGAAAGAAGCACTTGCAAAGGCAAGAGATGAATACTATAACGGCCTAGGGGCGTTGGCAATACGGGCCCAGATGCAGGATACATTTTTTCATTTCCTGGGCGATCCACTCAACGTTCTAACTGGAGCACTCAAACCCGTTGAGGCCCTCAAGGCTCGCCGCTTTGCCGCGCTTACCACCAAGCTCACAGGCGGGGCGGAGGAGTTCTTGCAAGGGGCGAATAAGGCGGGGGATCTGATCAAGACTGCCGCCAATGCAGAAGAAGCCCTGAAGTATGCGGATGAGGCGTTCCAGCTCGCGCAACTGGCAGGGGACAGCAAACAGGCAGCGAAGTATGCAGAAGAAGCGACCAGACTGGCAACAGGCTTGGGCAAAGCCGAGGACGCTACCCGTTATACGTCTGAGGCTGCAAGACTTGCGGGCATGAGCGCGGAAGAAGCTGCAACCTTCTCCGAGGATGCCCTCAGAGCCATCGGTAAAAAGCAACTGAACAGCGTAGATAAGTTCGCCATTATGATGACAGGCGGCGATCCCTTCCGGCCCTCTGCCTTGGGAAAGAAATTGGCAGGCGTTCCCATTTTGGGAAAAGCGGCAAACCTGTTCCAACTGACCCCGGAGTCAAAGGCGCGGGAACTGCTAACAATGGTCTCAGACAACATCGGCGCAAATGTCATTGCCCGCATGATGACAAACCCTAATGCTGAGGCGGATTTCGTCTCGTACATGCGCCGCGTGGCAAAGGGGGCGACGGGGATTGAGTACGGGCATGGGATGATGACCCTGGAGGGTCGCACGGTGCAGGCATTTGTCAAGGGAGCGGAGGCGGATATCGAGAATATGTTCCAGACCTTCTCCGAACTTGCGCCCACAAGAGGAAAGCTGGATTTTATCTCGCAGACGCTGGGCGAATCCCCCGAAAAACTCCTACGACTGATGGACGAAAACCCCGACGCAGTTTTGAAGATGCTTGCCAAATACGCTCCAGAAAACCCGCAAATTGCCCTGGCGCTGCAAAGTGGAGAGATAACCTCGGACGGCCTGCGGGCGATCTCTAAATCCATTGGAGGTTTGCCCTACAACCGTGAGATGTTCTTCGCGCAGGCGATGGATGCGATTGAAGCGGCCGCCATGCGGCAGGCAGTGGTGCAGTTTGGGGTGAAGAGCAAAGGGGCGCTGACGAGATGGTCTGATGCGATCAAAGCCGCTGAGTCGCTCGCCTTCCTGAAGCTCAACCCTGGCTACCCTATTCGGAACAAGATCAACAACGACGCGACTATGCTGGCGCGGGGGTTGTTTGGCATGGTGGACGATGCGGGGATCGATAAATTCTGGAACGATTTCGGCGTGATCCCTGCCCGGCTTGGGAAAGCGGAGCTGGCGCAGGAAATATCAGGCAAAGCCGAAAAGCTCAAAGAGGCAGACCGTATTTTGGCAGACGCCCTCAAGGGCGGCAACTACGGCACACCGGAGAAGGTAAAAGAGTTTTTTAGTAAGATCAATTTGGGCAAAGCGGATTTTGCAGGGTTTTGGGGACAGAAGATAGAAACAGCAGCCAGTCGCAAGTCCCTCACGCTGGGTACACAGCAATTTTTGAGGAGATTGTATAAGCCAAAAACCGCGCGGGAATATCTCAACCCGAAGATATTGGACGAGATTGCGAACGTCTCTCCAGGCTTTGAGAGAGAGTTGAATAACGCCATCCGAGCCAGCGGCGCGATGGAGGGGAAATTCGATAGTCTCCTCAAAGCCAACCTGAATGTGAATGTGGATTCCATCCTGGATGATGTCACGCAAACCGCAGGCGTGGATGTGCGGGCTATGCTTGGCGATGAAGTCTTGGAGCATATCCACCAGGGCTTGCCTGAGGCAATCCAAAAAGGCAACGTGGACGCCTTCATTGCCGCCACACGGCAGAAGATCAACGCGCATATCGAGGATTTGTTCAATAAGCAAATCGAGAACGTGGTGGAGCATGTCAAGGCACAGGCCGCGGCGGGTGGTCCGAACGTCTGGAACAACAAACTCGCGGAAGCCCAGGACTTATTCTGGGGCGCGCATATCGAGTATTCGATGCGGATGCCTGAGGCGACCAGGCTGGCAAGAGAAGCAAGCGCGGCAGGTGATTTCAATGCAGCGCGGGCGCTCTGGGCAAAAGAGGCGGAGGATGGGAGGTTGTTCTATACCCGCGCCTTCCGCCGCGTGGACGCCTACATCGACGGGTTAGAACAGGGCACCGCCCACCTTGCCGAGCGTGGGGTGAAGTTGCCTTTTGCCGAGACCAAACGGACATTCCAGAAGTGGAAAGGGATGTGGGAGGAGTTCCACACCAGCAAGAATAAGCTGATCGAGGATTTCTTCAACGACCCCGCGGGCAAGTCTTTCGACGATGTGCAGAAGCAACTGGATTCGATGTACTCCAAGGCGATTGAGCAGGAGGATTTGTTCTCGCAGCAGTTGGATGACACGATTGCCGCGATGATTCCCAACCCCGACATGAAAGCCGCCTATACCAACGCCCGCGACGCGCTGGCGGAGCTGAGACGAGCAGACAAAGCGCAGGTGGCATCTATTCGCCGTGAGATTGCAGAACTACCCAAAGAAGAACGGCAGGCAAGGTGGAATGAGTTCTGGGCGGAGAGGGCAGCGCGCTACCATGAGATGAGGTCGGTGGACGCGGCAAGTATCATGATCCAGCAGGGCGACCCGCAGGCGATGAATGCGTTTCAGAGTGTGACGCGGGAGGTAAGGGAAGGTGAGTTTGATATTTATAGCCTGGCGAATGAATACGGGATACCGTCTGCTACGGATGCGGGCAAGAGGAATGACAGGCGAATACTAAGCACGGTGAATAAATATGCGCCGAAGGAAGGCAAAGCAGCAGGTGTAACGCTGGAAGAGGCGACGCAGATTCCACGCGGCGAACTTCCCCCGGAGGTAAGCGGGCGCTTTGAAGAGGAAGCCCGTCGCCTCATGGATGAACTCAACAGCGGCACCGGCCCGCAAGTCTCATCACCCAGGCAGGGACAGGGCGGTGAAGTAGTAAACATCCCGTCTACGAATGTTGACTGGTATAGGGATTTACCAAAGAACCTGCAAAACAAAAAGGCACTCAATGCAGCCCTAGAGAAAATTATCAAGGATAAGGGAAGCGACAAGGGTGTGAATGTCGAGCGCCTCAAAGAGATGATCATCGACAGGTTCCGGTATGGCTCAGAGACCGCACCGCCCGACTTGAAGGTATTGCAGCAATTGGGCGCAGACCGAAAAACACTTGAAAAAGCATTAGAGGAATATAACGATTTCACCAAGCAAGAGAACACCCTTGAGGATATTTTGGGTATCCTGCCTGACGCTACTAGGCCCTATTATGATGAGGCGGGTAACTTGGTGCAACCTGGCAAATACACGAAAGTCGCAGACATCCCTGAGGACGTAGCCCGCGCCGCCTTTGAAGCCCGCGCACAGGCGAAGGGAATCCAGCCCCTCTCCACTACCCGCCCGCAAGTCACCCCCAACTTTATCGCAGACGTAAACAAGGTCATCCCTAACCCCGCACCCATCGACCTCTCCCTCGACATGATGGCTTACGGCCGCCAGTATGGGCTCTTGGACGAGATCGCCGCGGGCGCCAAGACCGCCGCGAAACGCACCCCCACGATGCTCAAGGACTTGCCCCAGGAGTTGCAAGATGAAGTCATGCGGGCGGTAGGGCAGATCAAGAACGATTTTGCCTCCACGCGTTACCAGGCAATGAAGTTTGGCGAGTGGCGCAGAGACTCGGCACTCCTCAACTACAACAGGCGGACGAACTTCGATAACTATCTCGGGCACGTCGCGCCGTTCGTGTTTTGGTCTACCTCCTCAATGTTCCAGTGGGCAGTCGAGAGCATTGATAGACCCGCCATGCTCACCAACTACCTCCGGGCCAAGAAGTTCCTTGCCACATCTGGATTACAAAGGGACGGGATGGCGTCACGCACCAAAGGGAAGATACGCATTAGTGGAGCGTTCCAATGGTTCAACGATGTAACGGGGATTGACCTCCCCTTTGCCCCCGATTGGATGGGCGAGCAATTCATCGACCCCCTCAGGCTGGCTCTCCCCTTCGACAATTGGGCAGCGCCCTTTGAGCAGTTCCAAAAAGACCAGGAGGGCGCGGCGGGCAGAACAGAGCGGGTACTCGATCAACTGCTTGCCGAGGGCAAGATCGACCAGGATGAATACGACCGTGCGGTCGAGACGCAATCTGGCGCAACGTGGGACTACGCCGAAGGGTTGATGCAGCAAAACGATGATAGTGACCGATATGACGCCTGGGATTTCGGTACAGCGATGGCATCCCCCCACGCGCCGATCATGTGGGCGTACAATGCCGCCTTTGGGGACAAGGAAGATATTGGGCCGTTTGCTCCCCTTTCTCGGATCATGAGGAATGCCGCGACGATGCTGGGCGTGGAGGATTGGAATAACTCGAAGTACAACCTTGAGGCAAAGATACGCAGACAGATGGGCTTGAATAGTTACGACAAATGGGACGACTACCGCATCGACCGCTCGCTCTCCAATCTTGCGGGGGACGGCTCCTTTACGCCAGATGAGGTCAAGGAGGGCATGGCGATCTCCGCCCTCGTGCAGTCCGGCCAGATGACACCCGAACAAGCCAAGCAGCAGAGCGAGGCATATAGGGAGGCCGTGAAGCGCGCCAACCAGGAATATACGGGCGGCGCGGGGGCGTTTGCCCTGAGCCTCTTGGGTATCTCGGTGACTTCTGTTCCACAGGGAGAGAATAACCTGAGACGGTTGCAGGACGATTTCGGCAATGCCTACCAAAAATACAAGAGCGCTAATGATTCGCTTGAAAAGTTCTTGGAGGCGCACCGCGACATGGACGAGGAGGAGGCGGCGGAGTTATGGGAAAAGCAAAATCCGAAACTAGCAAAAGATGGCGACGCGCTCACAGAGTTCTTTGATAAATATCCCGAATACGAAACCCGTTTGGGGTTATTCGATAAGCCCGAGGAAAAGCTGCATAAATTCTACGTGGATGAAGTCTGGAAAACCTTCAACGAATTGCCGAAAGTGAACCAGGACGAAGCCAGGGAGCATCTGGGGCAGGATTTCCAGGATGCCTTTATGAACAAGGCGACCAGGGACTATGACTCCATCCCCACCGAGACAATGGCGGTCTGGCTGAAGATGATGCACACCGACCCGCTTGGCGGGCTGACGGCAGACCAGCGGTTACTTGTGAACCTGTATGGCAAAGTGCAATTCACCGACCCCGAAACCGCCAACCGTGTACAGGTGTTTTACGATACCCGCAAAGAGAACTTCACAGACTTTTATGATCAGCAGAGCGAGTATTACAAACTACCTAAGGCGCAGCGCAAGCAGTATCTTAGGCAACATCCCGAACTCGACCAGTATTGGACGTTTCGGAAAAATTTCATGAGAGATAACCCGGATTTGGTTCCGTATCTCACAGACGACGAAAAGGCGATCCAGCGCGCAAAGAACCAGACCAGGAATCCATCGGTTGCCATCCCCACTGCACAAGAGATCCGTATCAACTTGGACCGTGATACACAGGAGCTTTTGTATGATTACTTCCAATCGGGAGAACAGTTGCCACCCGTGGTTGTTCGTGAATTGGATTATCTCGGGCAGGGATACAACCTCAGCGGCGAGCAAATATTGAACATCCTCGGCGGCGGACAGTACAACGTTCGATAATTGTGCTATAATGCCGTCAATCTAAGCGGGCGCACGGCGCCCGCGAACAAGTGAATAAAAGCGACTCACAATTCTGTGGGTCGCTTTTTGCATTTTCACTTGCACCTGGCGCACACCGTCCTGGCGTACGGTGCCAGGGAGTGCAGGTGTACCAACCGAATCGAAAGGAAACGTAAACAATGGCCGCAAACCCGACTGTGGGCGCTGAGGCTGGGACTGGTGCGGAAGGCTCGCCAAGTCAACCCGTATCACCACAAGCACAGACGCCTATTGAGAGTGATGTTACCAAACTGTTAGCTGGACTTGGAGAAAGGTTCGACGGGCTCCAAAGGGAACTGCGAGGATTGCAGGGACGACAGGACAAAGCCGAGAACAATTTTCAACAACAGCTCGCCAGACTCGAAAGCTACGAAAAGCAAGGCTTGACGCGTGAGCAGGCAATCGCCGAGATGCAAAGCGACGATGCAGCCGAGATGCGCTGGACAAACCTTGAAAAGAAACTGGACGATTTGGCGGCGCGATTTGCAGGCGCAGGCACGCAGGCAAACGCACAGCAGAAGGTGGCACAGGTCTTTGAATCAATTGGGCTGGACGTGAAGGATCCGCGTGTGGCTTCTTCCCTGCTGAAGCAATATAAAGACGCCGATGCAGTGGAGTTGGAGGCATATCGGCTCTTGCACCAAATCCAGCAAAGCCCTAACCCCAACCCTGCCCAGCAGTCCTCCCTTAGCGGCGGAAACGCTGGCGGAAACAACCAGCCTAACCCGCTTGCCGTGGAACTCAATGAACTCATGGCGAATCCGACCCAAAATTGGAGGCGCATCAGCGAGATCAAGGGGCAACTGGACAAGGAGGGCTGGAAATAAATAGAAGGAAAATAACAAATGCCTCAAACAACGTTTGCTAACTCCATCCGCACTCGATATAGTTCCATCTATCTCGAAGCTGCGATGATGGCTCGATTGTACGACCAGCTCGCCCAACCCGTCGAAAAGGTTGGTGTAGAGCAGGCCGCCAGGCTTGGAACAAACATTCAGGTAGAGTTCCTGGCAGACATGGTTCCCGGCACAACCGCCATATCGACGACCGCCGATATCAACCCCCAAACATTGCGGGACGCCAAAGCGACCATCTCCCCTACCTCCCGCGGCGAAGCCCTGGAGCTTTCGGAGCAAGTAGACCTCAACGTATTCACCAACTATGCCGCGCAGCGCGTCAAAGCTGTTGGAAAGAACCAAATGGAAACGGTAGAAATCCTGGCGCGCGACGTCTCCTGTCAAGGCGGTATGGTATTTCGCCCCGCCGCTCGCTCGTCTTTGGATGCGGGCACATCAACCCATCGTTTGACAGATAGCCAGATGATCAAGGCTGGCAACCGCCTCAAGACCCTCAAGTCCCCGCCCTACATCGGCAATGGAAAAAATCAATACATGGCGATCATGCACGGCGATCCGTACACCGATTTGCTGGCGGGCGGGAATGTCATCAACGCTTTGATCTACCAGGACAAAGAATCCCTATTTGCTCAAGAACTCGGCTCTTACGACAATTTCAAGATCATCGTTGATCCGTGGGCCAAGGTCTTTGGCGCGGCGGGGGCAGCGAACGCCTCGGCGGTTGCTACAACCCTCTCCAGCGCCGCAAACGCCCTGGCGACTCAGATCGTCGTGGCTTCTGCCACCAACATCGCCGCTGGGGGACGTCTCTTCATCGGCACGATTGAGACAGGAAATACCCATTACGTCATCAACGAGACGGTCTATGTCTCAGACGCCTACTCCTCAGGCACAACCATCGACATCATTGGCGAGGGCGCGAATGGCGGCTTGCGGTTCGATCACGCCTCCGGCGCAACGGTCTCTAACGCAGACAATGCCTACCCGGTTGTGTTCGGTGGACCGATGAGCATCGCTAAAGCCTACGACGCCCTCACTGGTGAATATGGAGAGATGGTCGGGCCCAAGAAAAGCGGGCGCCTCGAGCAATTCGAGACTCTAGGCTGGAAGTTCTACGGTGGATACGGTCGCTGGGTGGAATCCTGGCTTGTCCGCGGCGAATTTTCATCCAGTGTGGACGCATAAGGAGAAACATCATGAGCGTTTATCCTCAATTCAAAAAGAGTGTGGCGAAAACAGCGTCCTATGCGCTTTTACCTACAGACCACGATCAGCGCTTTTCCAACGTCGGCGCATCTGGCGCAGTGACTTTTACCCTGCCGCCAATCGCCGACGTATGGGACGGCTGGAGCACAGAGTTTGCGGTACTGGCTAACCAAAACGTGACGATCACCGCCCCCTCTGGAAAGCTAATCGCCGGGAACAACACCGGCGCAACATCCATTGCCTTCTCAACTACCTCAGAGAAAGTAGGCAACTCGGTCTTGGTTTATTACGACGGCAACGCTGCCAAGTACGTCGCGCAGGTTCATCTGGCGACCGAGACCTTTACTCCAACCATTTCCTAACGGTTGGATATTCACAAACTAAGGGAGCGACGAGACTCGCTCCCTTTGGAGAATAAACAATGGCCGACAAAAACGAAGAGAAGAAAGCGGCTAGCCCCGCCCCCTGCGGACATGAGAACAAGCATTTCATTTCTGCCGTAGACCCCGCCACCGGCAAAGTGCTCAACGAGGACAAATTGATTTGCGCCCTCGGCAAAGGACACGAAGGCGACCACGAAGCGGACTACCTCACCCTATCGGGTGGCTTGGTAGTCAAAAAGCGCGCTGCCTGGACTGACGCGGCGGGCGAACCGGCTGCGTAACACAACAAGAGGGCGGGGATAACCCGCCCTCTCTTCCTAGTGGATTGCATTGTCATTGGGAACGGCGAGTCGCTAAACCGTACGCCTCTGGAGAAACTGGCAAAAAAGTTTGACACTTTTGGCTGCAATCGTATCCACCTTCTGCCTTTCCGCCCGACCTATTATGTCCGTGTAGAGCCGCCTGCTTTCGACGGCACAGCAAAGCAGTTCTTTGAAGAGTGTCGTCTGCACATCGAAAACGATGAGTATTGCATCTTCCCTTCCGGCTGGCGGGAGGAGCTGGGCGAGTATCCAAACGTGGAATACGTCGAGGTGTGCAGACGGTTCAAGTATCACCACCTCTCTAGGAAGTTCCACGATGCCTGGCACCTGCCCACCCTCTGCGACGCGAACGCTGTAACCGCCATGATGCAAATCGCCGCTCTCAAAGGATACAGTCGGATCATCCTTGTTGGCTGTGACATCAGCGGCGAACATTTTTCCAGACAAGACAACGGCATCGTGGACGCAGAGCGGCTGCGACGCGTGCATGAGGTTGCAAAAACCTCCTGTCCCATCCCGATTTTCAACGCCACCCTTGGCGGCGCCTTGGATGTGTATCCGAGAATAGAAATGAGTGCGCTATGCTAATCACTCCGACCTACACCAGGAAGAAAAGCAAATTCGGTAAATTCTATCTTTCCGCAATGGTCTCTTTTGGACGCGTGCGGGAGTTTAGGCGGGTGCATAAAACAGCCACCGAAGCACAAGACTACGCAAAGCGGGCTGCAAGGCGTTTTATTGGATTGTTTGGCAATGCCTAAGCAGAAATCCTTTACGGTCGTCGCTCGTAACCAAAAGGCCGTCCGTGAGGGCGTGACCACCTCGCGCGGAAGGAAATCTTTCAACGGCAAATCCGCCCTACAGGTGTACGACCAGGGAGAGGCGGAGGAAATTCAGGCTCGCCACAAACGGGACGTGAATGTCATAGAGGATGAGCGCCACGAATGGCACCTCAAGCACGACCGTCAGACGGATGGAAAAAACGTGGACATTCATCACTATACATTTTCAGGTGTGGATACATCGCATTTCAAGGTATGGGTTGTGCGTAACAGAAAACTAGCCCGCGTCACCAAGGCAGTCGCCAAGGCGAAGGGCTACAAGATCGTTTCGAGCGCCAAGCAGAAGCCAGAGGTGAAACATGGCATATAGCGCAACGCAATTGCAACTTACCCAAGTCCTCCAGCAGCTCTTTCGACGCCTGGGCGGTAAAGTCACACTCGCCACAGGTGGAAGCACATCCACCATTATCGACACGAAGCTGGCGGACGAGCTGGCAGACGGCAACGAGGACGACATCTTCAATGGCGGCGCCGCGATTGTGATCGAGGATGCAGGCGGAGCGAACGCCGCGCCTGAGGGCGAATTTTCCCGCGTGACAGATTACGTCGCCTCCTCACAAACCCTGACCCTCTCCCCTGCCCTGACGACTGCCATTGCTTCTGGTGATCGTGTTCTCATTGCTCCTCCAGACTTCCCCCTCTACGACATGATCGAAGCGGTGAACGATGCGCTCAAATATCTTGCACGCATCCCCCGCTTTGATACCTCCATCGCCACCGCCGCAAACCAGACTGAGTACACCCTGCCGCTGGCGCTCAAGGGCAGACAGATCTTAGGGGTAGAAATCCAGGGCATTACCACCGACTCCAACGACAACCGCTGGATTCCCGTCCCCAACTGGCGCATAGGGTACGCCGCGGCAGGCTCTACGGGCACACTGATCCTCCCGCAATTTACCACTGGCTACACTATACGCATCGCCTACCTTGCCGAGCACAGCAGGGTTTCCGCCTACGCCGATTACATCGACGAACACTTCGACCGCAACCTCGTTCATGCTTGCGTTTTTGCTCACGCGCTGCAATGGAAGAACGACCGCGACGCCCTCTCCGGTGGCGCCGACAACGCCACGCTTGCCCTGGAGCAGAAGGCCTGGAGTCAGTTAGATCGGGAGCTTGTCCGCAACGCGGTACAGATCCCGCCGCGCACGATACAGGGTATGGTGCATTGGCAGGCTGGCAAGGTGGTTGACGAGTTCCGGCCCATCCCGCCCCCATAAACAATAACTCCCGCATTTCTGCGGGAGATCAAAGCCTGATGAGGAGGCTCTGATGAATGAGATTGTAACAAAAGTTTGTAAGAAGTGCAAAAAAGAAAAACAGATTCATGAGTTTCGTGAACGCGCTCGATATAAAGACGGAATAGATTCTTGGTGTAAGCAGTGCCACAAAGACAAAAATGACAAGTGGCAGACAGAAAACAAAAAACGAGTGAAAGAACTGAACCATCTTTCTTATGAGCGCAACAAGGAACACAAAAACAACAAAGCTAAACAATGGAAGGTTGATAACCCAGAGAAAGCAAAAGAGTCTACTTTAAAGTGGAGGTTGTTGAACTGGGAGAGATTCAAAAGTAAAGCGCGTGCTTGGTGGAAAAGAAACCCACTCAAGCCACTGGAGTATCACGCAAACCGCCGCGCAAGAGCGTTAGGCAACGGCGGAACTTTTACAGATAAAGACTGGAAAGAGATTTTAGAAAAGTACGGTGAGCGATGCTTGAAATGTGGAAGCACAGACAGAATCCAACCCGACCACGTTGTCCCTCTCGCTCTTGGTGGAAGAAACGACAAGAGCAACATTCAACCTTTATGTAAACGGTGCAACGCAAGGAAGCACGCAAAGATTGAGGATTACCGACCGCGATGATAAGACCTGGAATTTCTAAATTCGATTGGGAGATTGAATTAACCGACACCAAGAGCAAAAAGAAATATGGGCTCAAGGTGCCGCAGGGCTCGCTTCAGATTGGGACAATCTCTCAGGATGATACCGTCTATGTTCGCAACGTAGGCAAACGCGTCGGGGACTTCGACGAGCAGCGCGGTTGGAAAGCAGGACGAGGGATAGAAAACCTATCCGAGAACGCCGAAGGGTATTGGGATAGCCTCAACGCCTGGACGCTCACGCCCGGGCATGTTCACCAGGCCTTGCAGTGGTATCACGCGCGGGGACTCAGGAATGAGGATATGTACATGCCGACCCGTGCCAACGGTGACGTGCAGTTTGTCCCCCTCCTTGGCTCCAATCTCTATATCGCCAATTCCTTTTCTGCCTCCGCCTCCTACTCGGCAGACAAGGGGTATTTGTGGGTAAGGCGGCGCGGCTCGCCTGGCGCCCTGACCTTCCGCCTGATGTCTAGCAGCGGCGGCTCTCCAAACGCCGCCCTCCAGACGGTGACGAAGGGCATTTCCGACATCAACGACTTTGTGAGCGTGTACCAACTCTTCGACTGGACTTCCACACAAAGCCTGACCTCCGGTACAACGTATTGGGTATCCATTCACGGCGCGACCACAGACGACCGCGACAACCATTGGGAAGTAGGGGTAGACCCCGATGCTTCAAGCGGGAAAACATCCTCAGATGGCTCTAGCTGGAGCGCCGCCTCGTTTGCGCTGTACTACCGCGTGACCGATGTGGACACCTCAAGGCGCTGGTACCGTTTTGTGCTGCGCGAGGCCTTCTACATCGTTGATCGCAAGGATGATAACTCTACCGCCTCCGTGATGTACATCAACGGCGACCGGGGGATGGCGACCGCCGGAGCCTCTTCCAGCCTGACCGACTCTGCGAAATCGTGGACAACGAACAGGTGGGCAAATGCTTACGTGAAGATCATTGCAGGCACGGGTGTGCAAAACCTGCCGAAGAAGATTCTTTCCAACACCGGCACTGTCCTCACCATCGACGGGACGTGGGAAACGAACCCCTCTACAGATAGCCAGTATGTGATTTATGCGACCGAGTGGTTCACGCAAGTGACCTTCTCAGGCGGCTCCCCTACCCTGGGCGTGGTGACAGGCGAGCCGATGGTGATCAACAACGTCGCCTACATCCCCCAAGGCGCGACCGTTTTTCTACATATGCAATGGAATACCTCGACCTTTGTGCATAACGGCTTTGCCGAGACGGCCACAGGGACGCAAGGGCTGGCGGATATGTTCTGCGCTGCCCTCGACTCCGCAGACGGGCCGGTGATCTGGCGCGCAAACAACAACGGTAATACAGGATCGGGAGGCAATGTCACCGTCTCACGCGCCAACCTCCTCACCGCAGGCACGACCACTTTCATTGCCTGGAACACTGCCCTGACCTGGAAAACGGCAATCTTCACCGGCTCCGCCAATGCGAAGATCACCAATATCGCCAGTAAGCAGAATCAGGTATATGTCACAAGGGAGGACGGGATTGGCACGATTACAAACGACCGCTTTACCCTGCTTGATTCTGGCATTGAAAAGACACCCTCCCGCGCCAATGGTGCAACCCTGATCTCCCACGCACAGTTTATGTACTACTCCTGGCTGCATTCGCTTGTGAGGATCTACGGCTCGACCCATGACGACATCGGCGACGACTACCGCACCCACGGCCTGCCGGATGGACGAGAGGGGGAATATTCAGACGGGGACGATTATCTCAAGCTGGTTTTCTTCGGCATCGACGCGGGAACAGGGACCTCCTCGGTCCTGGCCTGGGACGGGCTGGGGTGGCACGAAGTCTTGCGCGGGCGAGAGGCAGGCAAGCGCGTGAGGATGGTCAAGACGCAGACTTGCCCCGGCACACGCAACAGATTATGGACAGGGCAAGGAGGCGATCTTGTCTTTCAGGAACTCCCCTACCTCAAAGCCTCCCCGCGCCTAGATAGCGGCGCGCGTTACATGCACGAAGGGGTGATCGAGGGTGCGGCAATCGACATGGGGACAGCAAGCGCGATGGCGAAATTCATCAAGGAACTAACCGCCACCATCAAGAACCTGAACACGAACGGGCGAGAGGTCTACGTGGATATCCAGACAGATGATGACGTACACACCTCCACCTGGACGCCTGTGGGGGTGATGACCCGCAGCCCGGAGAGTACGTTGTTTTTGGGCTTGCAGAACATCCGCCGCTTTGTCTATCGCCTCAGGCTGTGCTCGAATGATAACAGTGTGCCTATCGACATTGAGGGCGTGGTGCCGAATGGGTATGCTCGTATTCCGTTCAAAATGGTATTCACGATGCAAATCCAGGCGGGTGGGATCTTCTCCAGACGCGGCAAACTCGCCACATCGGGCGAACTGATGCGCTGGCTCCTGGATAGCGCCCGCCAGCCTGGACGGGTGCGGATGGACAGCGTGTATGAGATGGCTCACGGCTGGTATGTGATCATCCACCCCCCGCGCCAGTTCCCGATTGTGCCCAAAAAGGGACGCAACCCCGAAACCGCCAATTTCACCATAACGCTTCAGGAGGCTTGAGGATGGCGCTGCCTAAAGTAAAAATCCGCATCCCTCGCAAGCCTCACCCGATCCTGCCCGCCCCCCACAGGCCGCGGGCAGATACAGGGAATGAAGCAGAGGCGCTTTCGGGATCCGTGCAGGGGGTGAAAGCCTCGGCGCCTGAGGAGAGACTGGCAAAAGCTCTGGACGGGCAGAGAACATCCTACCAATTCCGCTACACCGTGGGCGCGCCGCGCGGGTTGCCTGGCTGGAAAGAAGTAGATTTCATCATCGCCGCCTTTAGCCAATACTTTGCAGTGGAGGTGGATACAGCCTTCACCCATCGCGAGAAGGGGCGGGCGGATGTGCTGCACGACGCCATTGTCTTGCATGAACTCAAAAAAGAAGGTATGCCGATGTTCCCCACCGTCCTACACGTAGACGGCGAATCCGACCTCGCCACGCGCGAGAACGCATTGAGGTGGGTCAAGGAGCATTTCCCACCCTCCGCCACCTTCGAGACGATCCAGGCGGAGGAGGCGCCGCGGGTGGAGGTGCGGCCCCAACTGCAACCGCAAACCCCACCAGTGCAGGTACAGCGCAATACCCAGCCCTCGACCTACCGGCAAGTGATTCGAGAGAGACAAATTGCACGCAGGCAGCCGGCGGCGCCCGCCTCGTCTAGCGGCAACCGCAGGCAACAAAGGAATACAAACAGATGAGCGGCTTCGACTTTGGCACCATTGCCAGGAACATCACCGAGGTACGAGAGTCCCCGCTTTTGTGGCTGCCTGGCGTAGACGACTATGTACAAATCTCTATTGCAGGCACAGGCACACTTGCCTCCCCCACGATGGCGCTCTATGAGAATGGTATCGACGTATCTGCCACAAAGCTCTCTGGTTCCATGTCCATCCCGACCGGCAGCCGTGTGATCAAGACCAAGACACTTACCTCCCTTGTGGGCGGCTCGAATTACAAAGCCTATGTTTCCTTCACGGATGACGGCGTAGCAAGTGTAAGGGAATTGACTCTGGTTGTGCCGAAGCTGGGCGTCAACCCATCCAGGTACCCGCTTGCCTACAACCTCTTGCGCGTTTTGGAAAGCCCTATCCTGGTCTACCCTGGACAATCTATCGCGTTTCAGTTGGTGGTGGACGGGCAGGGTGAAATTGCCTCTCCGACTATGCTGGTCTACAAAGGCACCACAGACGACAGCGCCAACGTCCTGGCCGGTGTCATGGCCGTGGACGGCCGGACGATCACTCTCAAGACGATTTCAGGGCTAGCGGGCGGGAGTGATTATATTGTCTATGTGTACTTCACGGATGGAGGCAAGAGCACCGTGAGGTATTTCGAGTTGATTTGCCCGAAATTAGGTGCATATTGAATCGTCGCGACTTCTTGAAACTCGCATCCGCCATTGGAGCCCTCTCGCCGCTGGCGGGGTGTAAACTGGAGAATGACATGCCACTCTTTGATGAATTGCTTGTAAAAGTTGCACAGAATCAAACCCTCACACCGCTGGAATTGGAAAACTTCCAGCAGGAGGCAAGGAGCCTGAGTGAGGCAAAGACGTTGGTGAAATCTTTTATGGGTGGGGATAACAAGATCCTGGGCAGCTTTCTAAGCCTGCCTATTGAGATTATTTACTCCTCTGTGTTGGAGCAAAACCTGGCGTCGTTGACGATTGAGATTCCATCTGTCTACCGGCATCTTATTCTTTTCGGCTCAGGCAGAACCAATGGCTCTGGGACGGGCTCTGATTTTCTCCTGGCGCAATACAGCGGGGACACAGGGAATAATTACATCAACCAGAAATTTTACGCGATCAATACCACGGTGACGGCGGAACGGGATACGAGCCAACCCACCTCTATTATTGGTTTGCTTGGACAAGGCGGACGAGCCGCGGGGGAAGCGGCGAGCTTTATTAGCTTTTTCCCCCACTGCAACAGTAACACGCTGACCAAAAATACATTCTCGCTCCTTACTCCTCCCTTTGGCTCGGCCTACCTCATTGGCTCGAACTGGAGTTCTACCAACCCGATTGCTTCACTCAAGATCACGTCTGGCGCAGACTCAATTGCCAGCGGGTCGAATATCTCTGTGTTTGGGTGGAAATGAAACTTTCTGTGATCATCCCCTCGCGCAATGAGCAGTTCCTACCCCAGACCGTCGCGGATGTGCTTGCCAAGGCGACGGGCGATATAGAAGTTATTGCCGTCTTGGATGGATATTGGCCGAATCCCAATTTGGCCGACAATCCCCGTCTGAAGATTATCCATTTCAGCGATTCTCGCGGGATGCGGAATGCGATCAACTCGGCGGCGGCAGTTGCCAAGGGGGATTATCTGCTGAAGGCAGACGCCCACTGTATGTTTTCCGAGGGCTTCGACGAAATCCTAAAAGCAGACATGGAGGATAACTGGATTGTGATTCCCCGCCGTGACCGCCTTGACGCGGAGAACTGGACGAGGCAAGAGACAGGCAAGCCTCCGATTGACGCGCATTATCTCTCTTGCCCTCTGACGAATAGGGACGGCTTCTCGATGCACGGCGCGATTTGGCCGGAATACGACCGAGATAGAACGCATATCCTAATTGACGAAACGCCCTCCTTTCAGGGTTCCTGCTGGGTAATGAGTCGTCGTCACTGGGATAGATTGGGAGGGATGAGCGAAGTGGGCTATGGTGGATTTTGCCAGGAGCCGCAAGAGATCGGGATGAAAACCTGGCTGGGTGGTGGGCAGGTAATGGTGAACAAAAAGACGACCTATTACCATCTGCACAAAGGAAAAAGATACGGGAGAGGGTACTTTCAGAGCAAGAGTGAAGTTATTGCCGGGCACTTATGGAGTGCCCGCTACTGGATGAATGATAGATGGAAAGGTAGGGTACACGACTTCGCCTGGTTTGTGGATAAGTTCCCGATGCCGACGTGGCCCGCGGATTGGAAAGAACAATGGGAGAGGCATGAATACAACGAACACCTTGCAGTTTATTCTTGACAAATTCCAGGTCAAGGAATCCCGCTCCCCCATCCGCCTCCCCATTGGACGCAACGACCTTGCCGCCCTATTCGGTGAGCTGCATTTCCTGATGGGTGTCGAGATCGGCGTAGAGAGCGGCGAGTATTCCGAGGTATTGCTTTCCACGATCCCGAATTTGCACTTGATCATGATCGACCCCTGGCGACCGTACAAAGGATATCGCGATCATGTGACGCAAGAGAAACTGGACGAGTTCATGAAGGAGGCGCACCGGCGGACGAGCACATACACCCGCTGGGTGATCCGGGATACGTCTGTGGGGGCGCTGAAGATGGTGCGGGATGAGACACAGGATTTTGTCTACATCGACGGCAACCATGATTTCCTACACGTGACGCAGGATATTTGCTACTGGCTCCCCAAACTACGCAAGGGCGGAATACTCGCAGGGCATGACTATCGCCGCGTGAAGGGGCAGTATATCAACCATGTGAAAGACGTGGTGGAGGCGTACACGTATTCTCATCATATCTCCCCGTGGTTTGTGTGTGCTGGCGATAGCGCGCCGAGTTGGTTTTGGGTGGTCGAATGACCGACCTCTCCATCCTCATCCCTGCCCGCAATGAAATGTTCCTCAAGCGCACCATCGACGATGTGCTTGCCAACATGCGCGGGGATACGGAAATCATTGCAGTCCTTGATGGCCAATGGTCAGAGCCGCCCATCCCAGACCATCCCCGTGTGACGCTCCTGTACCACTCCTCCCCCATCGGGCAGAGGGCGGCGGTGAATGAAGCCGCGCGAGTTAGCCGCGCCAAATACATCATGAAACTGGATGGACATTGCTCAGTGGATGAGGGGTTTGACGTGAAGCTCATGGCGGATTGTGAGCATGACTGGACGGTGATTCCTCGCATGTACAACCTGCATGTATTTAATTGGATCTGCCTGACTTGCAAGAATCGGACGTACCAGGGCGGCAAGTTACAAACGTGCGAGAAGTGCGGCGGCTCGACCTTTGAGATGGAAACGATCTGGCAGCCGCGAATGCACAAGCGGACAGACTTCGCCCGCTTCGACAATGATCTCCACTTCCAATACTGGCGCGACTACGAACGCAGGCCCGAAGCGCAGGGCGACCTCTCAGACCTGATGTGCTTTGTGGGGGCTTGTTTCTTCATGGAGCGCGAGAGGTTTTGGGAATTGGGCGGGCTGGATGAATCACATGGGAGCTGGGGGCAAATGGGCGTAGAGATTTCCTGCAAGAGTTGGTTGTCTGGTGGGCGATTGTGCGTGAATAAAAAGACGTGGTTTGCTCACCTGTTCCGCACGCAGCCCGGCTTTGGATTCCCGTATGAAATCCACTGGCGAGAGCAAGAAGCCGCGCGCCAGTATTCCCGCGATTTGTGGCTCAACAACAAATGGGAAAAGCAAGTGCATCCGCTTTCGTGGCTGGTGGATAAATTTGCGCCGGTGCCGGATTGGGAGGCAGTGACGGCATGAGCAAGGGCATCGTGTACTACACCTGCAACACGCACCCTCGAGACATTGAGGAGAGATGTAGAAAGCAACTCCTGAAATCGGGCTTGCCTATCGACGCGGTAAGCCTCAATGAGATCATTTACTTCGGCGACAGCGAGACGATCCTGAAAGGTACGCCTTCCGCGGAGATGATGCACCGTCAGATCGTCGAGGGCTTGAATACGTCTCTGTGTGACTATATTTTCCTCTGCGAAAACGACGTTCTCTACCACCCCTCCCACTTCGACTTCACCCCGCCGCGGGATGATACTTTCTACTTCAACACCAACGTATACAAATACTGGCTGGATGGTCTGATCGTCTGGACAGACGACCTCCAGCAAAATAGTGGTCTATGTGCCAGTCGCGATCTTCTCTTGGATTTCTTCTCTAAGAGACTTGAACAGATCCAGCGCGAAGGGAATAACCGCCACTACGAGCCCCATGCTCGCTATGGGTGCAGGGTGGAGAATTGGAAATCCGAGTTCCCGAATGTGGATATCCGCCACCCAAAAACCTTGACGAAGAGCCACCGCGCCGCGTCGGAGTTTCGCAATCCAAAATACGCCAAGGGGTTCTGTGTGGTAGATCGTGTGCCTGGGTGGGAAATGTTATGACGGATCAAGAGATGATCATCCTCTTCTTCGCCCTCCGGCTCATTGAAGGCTCTCTTGTTTTCCTGACCGTACTCACGGCCGCGATGACCGCGGAGGGTGGGCAGTAATGGCTCGTCTCTGGTCCTGTGGCTTTGAACTCAACAGCACCGTGAATGCTATGGAGGCGGGCTCGTCTGCCTCTGGCTCTCCCACCATCCAAACCACGGTTGTACGCAGCGGCACGTATGCGATGCAGATCAGCTCGCTTGGCAGTGGCACAGTAAAAGGACAGCGCCATACATTTGCTGCTGTAGGGGGCAATGGGCCTTATTTCTTCCGGGGCTATTATCGCTTTTCCGCGTTTCCAAGTGCAGAAAACCGTATTATGCACGTCAACGACGCCGATAGCCACGCCACCCCCATTGCTTATATCACCATTGACAACACGGGCGCGCTCCGATTGTATGATGAAGATGGGGTAATTGGCTCTCCCTCGGGTGCCTTGTCGCTCGATACGTGGTACCGCATTGAAATGAAGTTTGATCGTACCGCCGCGGCAGGCTCGCAGGTGGTGGAGGCGAAACTGGATGGCACGACCTTCGCCACATCTTCGAGCCGCGACCTAAGCGCCGCTATCTTCTGTTTTGCCTGGGGCATGAACCTAGCCAGCGAAGCCAATACCACGGGCGGATGCTACATTGATGACATCGCCATCAACGATTCCACAGGCTCGTTCCAGACGGGTTATCCCGGTGACAGCAAGATTATACACATGTTGCTAGATGGGGCAGGCGACAACACGGGATGGACGCGCGGCGGAACGGATAGCGGTGCGAACTGGTCACAACTAGACGAGGTTACGCCTAACGACATCACCGATTATGTGCAAAGCAATACCCTCAACACCACTGATGATTACACTCTTGCCGCCCCGCCCGCCGCAATTGGGGCAAGCGACACAATCAACCTGGTTGCGGTGGGGGTACGGGCTAGGGTGGACGACTCAACCGGCGCAGACCCGACAATCGTACTGCGAATCAAGGCAGCTTCTGGCGGGACGGTAGAAGAAAGCGCCAATGTAAACTGCAACGGAACGGGGTGGTTTACCCACCTGAACGGCTCACCCACAAATCACAGATTGACCCTCTATGATCTTCCTGGCGCCTCAACAACCGCCTGGACGAAAAGCGATTTGGATACGGCACAAATTGGGATTCGGGTTAGTACTGGTGATACCCACAACGCGCAAGTATCCGCGTTGTGGTTGCTCGTCGATTTCACCCCAACGGTGGGCAGTCCGTCCAGTTCTGTATCCCCGTCTCTTTCCCCAAGCGCCTCTGTCTCCCCGTCTGCAAGCCTCAGCCCAAGCGCCTCCCTGAGTCCCTCCGCGAGTGTAAGTCCAAGTTCATCGGTTAGCCCTAGTGTTTCGCCATCGGTCAGCCCAAGCGCCAGTGTCAGTCCTTCGGCTTCCGTTTCTCCAAGCGCGTCGCTCTCTCCGAGTGCAAGCCAATCCCCAAGTAGCTCAGAATCACCATCGGTCAGCCCAAGCGCGTCGGTTTCACCATCGGCTAGCGTTTCGCCATCAGTCTCTCCCTCAGCAAGTATTAGTCCATCGGCTAGTGTTTCTCCGAGCGCCTCGGTTAGCCCCTCTGTTTCTCCCTCGGCTTCAGTATCTCCGAGTGCAAGCGTTTCCCCGTCGGTTAGCCCGTCCGCGTCGGTTTCTCCCTCAAGTAGCGTCTCTCCCTCTGCGTCGGTCAGTCCTAGCGTTTCCCCCTCTGCCAGCGTCTCTCCTTCGAGCAGTGTCAGCCCTTCCCTATCTCCAAGTTCTTCTATCTCGCCTTCGGCGAGTGTTTCCCCATCGTCTAGTGTCTCGCCCAGCCCAAGCATAGCAGACGATTCCTTGCCCATCCACGCGGGGGCAACGGGACTACTCCTGCACGCCGAGGAGACCGCGGGCGAACGGAATTATATCTATACGATCTCCACTCTCACCGACGAATCTGGAACGGTGCTGGTGGACGAAAACGGCGTCGAGCTCACCGCCTACGGCGAGACCGGCGCGCGTGTCCTGCACGCCTTACCTACAAATACCCTCATTCATGCGGAGGTAATCCTATGACTAGAAACGTCGCAGACGATGCAAGCAACCCGAACAAATCTACGCTGGTCGATAATGACCGGATCAAGATTGTGGACAGCGAGAGCAATCCAAACTCGTATAAGGAGGTTCTCTGGTCGCTGATCAAGTCCACACTGAATAGCCCAACACTCACAAGTGCAGCATTGGGCAACCTGCTATTTTACGATGGTTCCGCCTGGCGCAATATTGGCGGGCTGAAGCATGGCGAAATGATCAACGGCAAAATCTCTGTGACAGTAGCAAGCAACAACATTACTGTGGCACTCAAGACCCGTTCGGGCGCCGATCCCTCTGCAACAGATCCGGTGATTGTTAACATCAATGACACATATCGTTTGATCACAGGCGCATTGAGTGTGACCAAAAATGCAGGGACGAACTGGTTTAATTCGGGTTCATCTGAGCTGGCAACAAAAGAGATTGACTATTTTGTTTATTTGGTCTGGAACACGACGCCCGCAACCGATGTGATTGACATTGGCTTCGCGCGTATTCCGAACGGGCGCGTATATTCGGACTTTTCAGGAACCACCACAAACGCAAAGTATTTAGCCTATGCAAATGCCAGCGCACCCACATCTACCGATGATTGCGTACTGATTGGGCGGTTTGCTGCTACACTCTCCGCAAGCGCATCCTTCAACTGGAGCGTGCCCACATTTACAAATTCCAACCTTATTCAACATCCCATCTTTGAAACCAGATGGCTTACCTATGTCCCAACGTTGACCGGATATTCTGCGAACCCGACCAACACAGTGTATCGTTATCGCATTAGTGGAATGCTTTGTTATGTGGAACTGAACGAAGCAACAGCGGGAACGTCCAACGCGACCACCAAGACATACAGCCTGCCAATCGCCGCGCAGACACTTACTAATTGGGCGTCGTATGCCGCCTTGCCTACCCTGTTGGACAATGGCGCGTTGGCTGCCATTGGGTATGCACAAATTCTCTCTGCTGCTACCTCTATCGGTATGTTCAAATCGACGGGTGCAGCCTGGACGGCCAGCGGTAGCGCGGCTATTATCTATTGCGGCATCAGTTACAACTTCTAATTTTTGAACGGAGATTTGAAATAAAAATGCGCACTCCCCTGCTCTTGGCTCGGAACCTTGCAGGGGAGTGCACACTGGCGCGGCGATTCTCTAAAAGTCTAACGGTCTGGAAACGTGTAAGATGAACGGTCGTCGCGATGTTTATCCATGTTTCAGGATGACGACGCTCCCGCCTCAGGAAGCAGAATCGTTTCCTTAGTGTAGCATAAACACTAAGTATGTGTCAATCGTGCTTTACACAAACGAAAGCCGTCCGGCATTCCCAGGCCGGACGGCGTGTACGGTTTTTATCCAGTTCTTATTCTTGCAGGTTCAGCGGGGCGAGGACATAGGCACATCTCCTTGATTGGCTGCGGATGGCAAGTCAGGGCCTTGACTTAGGAAACATAATAATGATTTTGCAATAAAAGTCAAGCGCGGGGTTTGGAGTGTGACAAATGTCAGGTGGATGTGAGATAAATGTCATGTAGAAGTAAGATTGTCGTATAGTTATAAAAATCCGCACAGGGAGCCCGCTGTTGATTCGCCCATCCCCTACATCGGAAACGAGGGATTAGGGGGTGATAAAACGGTTATCAGCGGCTATTATTGCCTAAAATCACCTCCTTCCGCGACGCTTGTGCGCAATCTTGTCTTGAAACATTGAGCCTGCCCCACATACTTGCAATATCCCGCCGAGTCTACAATTGCATAAATCCCACTATGATCTAAATCTTTCTTGTCTGATACAATATACATAGCAAAGTACCTCCAGTACTTTGAACCGCTCCCGCGATGCCTGCCAAGACACTTCGCGGGAGCAACTCATTATTAGAATATGTTTTCTAGTTTATCAGAGGTTATCTATTCTGTAAAGGGGAATTTATAATTTACCCTTGACATATAGAAACATCGGGAGTAATATTCAAGATATGAAAACAATTGTCAAAATTCGACTGAATGAGATCTTGAAAGAAAAGGGGATGAGTGTGGAAACAGCGGCAGAGAAAACCAATCTCTCCCGCCCCACTCTATACGACATCAAGGCCGGACGGGCCCAAGCAATCGGACTCGAAACCATCGGGAAATTATGCAAAGGCTTAGATGTCGAACCTTGCGATTTGATCGAAGTCACCAAAGACCCCAACAAAACTGCAAGGAAATAACAACGAACTGATGTAACCATTTATTTGCCGCCTTGTCATGTAGGCATCGCAGCAAATAACCCTCTCCCGCTCGTAGCAGGCTGTTGCAGCAGCCTGAGCGGGAACAACAACGAAAGAGACGGTAGACATGGTAAATTCTCTACACACACCCCTGAATCGGGAAACGATCATCAGCCGCGAGCAATCCAGCGGCGCACCCCTCCCCCTCCGCGTGGAGCTAAATCAACACCTGCAAGCCATACACAACAAAATGTGCATGGCCATTATCGCCAATAACGGCGATATGTGGTCGCGCGCGTGGGAAAGCCTAAAGGATTGCTGTGAGCAGATCACCCTCTTGAACGCAATCGACGAGGGGTATATCAAGCCGGTGTTCGGACAGGAGTAGGCGGGACATGATTACCAAAACATACGAAACCCCTTCCCCCTCCAACATTCACCCCGTCGTAATCGTGCTCAATTACCGCGAGTTGTACGACATGATCGAGCGTCTCGCGAAACGCCGGGCGCAGTTCATCGCGCAGATCGAGAAAATAAATAAAGGCGAGGACGTTGCAGCGTCCTCGCCCGACGGTAGACAGAACGGAAGCTTACGGAAGGTGTAACTAAGCCGCCGTTCTCGTTTCTCTGCCTTGAAATTACTTTGAGAGAAACACAAAGCCATTATACACGAAAGGAATTATGACATG
>Ga0081539_10001134_pt1 | contig 48370 bp, 45 predicted proteins | sample TabmetS4T2R2_FD_71023 | JGI IMG/M metagenome (GOLD analysis project Ga0081539, IMG submission 71023) | Tabebuia heterophylla rhizosphere microbial communities from the University of Puerto Rico - S4T2R2 | ecosystem: Host-associated > Plants > Roots > Rhizosphere ... | reverse complement strand
GCCGGCCGAGCGGCGGCTCCAGATCACCCGGAAGTGCCTCGAGGTCCTGGCACGATTTCGCCAACCGGTCGCGATGATCACGAAAAACGCGCTCATCACCCGTGACATCGATTTGTTAGGCGACCTTGCCGCCGATCGGGCGGCGGCGGTCAACATTTCCATCACCTCGCTCGATCCCAAATTGCAGCGCGTCCTCGAGCCGCGCACCTCGACCCCACGGGCGCGACTGGAGGCGATCCGGCAATTGCGCGCCGCGGGCGTGCCGGTCGGAGTCATGACCGCGCCGATTATTCCCGGGCTGAACGATCATGAAGTGCCCGCGATCCTGGAAGCAGCGGCGGAAGCGGGCGCCGGGTTCGCCGGGTACACGGTCGTCCGGCTGCCGTATGCGGTCGCGCCGCTTTTCGAGCGCTGGCTCGAGGAACATTTCCCCGATCGCAAAGAGAAGGTGCTCGGCCGAATCCGCCATTTGCGCGGCGGCGAACGGCTGAACGATCCACGTTTCAAATCGCGGATGCGGGGCGAAGGAATTTTCGCCGAGCAGATCAGCGCACTCTTTCACGCCGGCTGCAAACGGGCTGGAATGGACGAGCGCCCGGTCCTCTCGACCGCGGGGTTCCGCCGGCCGAACGAGCAACTTTCGCTCCTTTGAGGTTTATTGCACCAACGCCGCGGCGATCAGCCGTAGCACGGCATCCCTCGCTGTGGGGCCACCGGCCGTCTCGTCCGGTGTTTGCCGGACCGGTGATGGCTGCTCGTTAGGCAAAGCGAGCGCGTCGTCTGAAACACATCACCGGGTGAGACGCCCAATGGCCCCACGCCGAGACGGACTTTGCTACGCCGCAGCCGGGGCCGCGCTGCGGTTGTTCTCTACCTCCAGGTAATGGCCGAGGATGAACTTAAAGGCGAGGAAGCAAAGCCCCGAGCCAAGGGCGAAGCCGGCATGCATGAGCCAGAAATTGGTCGTTCTCATTGTTTCGTAAAAGCCGCCCACCCAGCCGACGAGCGAGTTGGCAGCAAAGAAAGCAATGTAGTAGAACCCGATCATGGTCGCGTTGACCTGCTTTGGCGCGACCTTGGCAAACAGCGCGAGACTAATCGGCAGGAGATGGGCGAAGGCGATGCTGTTGAGAACATGGAACGCGATCGGCCAGGCCAGCCCGATTTTGCTCCCCGCCGATTTGGTCGCCGCGGCCATGAAAAGGCAGAGCATGCCGAGCACGGAAAAGATCGAGCCGATGATAATTTTCGTGATCTCATCCGGCTCGCGATGACGCTTTCCGTACCAGCGGTAGAAGATCGCGACGAGAGCGAGAAAGCTCACGCTGACGATCGCATCGAGCGTGACGAGCCAGGTTGTGGGCAGTTTCTTTCCGAAGAAAACGAGATCGAACTGCTGGTCGCCCCAGACGAGATAGGCGTTGAAAATTTGATTGTTAGGCACAATCGCCATCGCTAGGACCGGGATGAGGATGAGGAGCGCGATAATCGCACCTTTGTCCCCACTCGTTAGGCGGGGGCGCGGCGCCGCGACGGCCCGTGCCTCGAGGTGCTCGCGGGGCAGATATTTTTGTCCGGAAAGATAAATCCCGATCGCGAGCAGCATCCCGACCCCGGCGGCGATGAAACCATATTGCCAACCGTAAATTTCACCGAGGGTTCCGACGATCAGCGGCGAAGCGATGACCCCGGCATTGATCCCGAGATAGAAAATCTGGAAGGCATCGGCCCGGCGTAGATCCTCCGGCTTGTAGAGCCCGCCCACCTGGCTGGCGATGTTGCCTTTGATCAATCCGCAGCCGAAAACGAGACAGAGAAGGGCAAAAAGAAAAGTGCTGGGCAAGGCCATGAGGAACTGACCGCCGGCCATGGTGATGGCGCCGAGCAAGACGGCGCGGCGTTTGCCTAACCATCGATCGGCGAGGAAGCCGCCCAAAATCGGGGTGAGATAAACGCTCGCGGTGTAGGTGCCGAAGATGGCCGAGGCCAGTTTCTGGCCGTCCAACCCGCCGTAAAGTTTACGAAAGCTCGCGAAGCCTACGACATGCTCGACCTGCCCCTGGAGGAGGAGAAACTTGACCATGTAGAGGACGAGCAGGGCCTGCATCCCGTAGTAGGAAAAGCGCTCCCATGCCTCGGTGAAGGCGAGGTACCAAAGCCCGCGCGGATGACCGAGGAAGCCCGGCTCGTGCACTTCGCCCACGACGGGTGCGGCATCATCTGGCTCGGCAACAGCGGTCATGCAGGCAGGCGCTACTTATATGATCGGCGCAATGCGCGCGACAAATTTTTCGGCGCGACCAACGCCAGCTTGTCATCCTGAGCGAAGCGAGGGACCTCGCAAGCGTTTCGCCGAGTCGGGATGACAGAATATTCGGTCGTTAGGCACCGGGCCTGGCCAGCGTCACCCGACCAAGAATCGACAGCATGAGGACGCCGCCAACGATCCCGAACGGCGCCATGAAATAGAAATAGCCGCCCCAGCTGCGATCGAGCAGCGCGCCGAGAAACAACCCTGCCAGGCTCCCGCCAAAATATTGAAACGAATCGCATGCCCCTCCGGGAGGGACGCGCTTCCGCGCGTCCATGAGCGTCTATAAATGCTCGCCCGCCAATCCCGCCGTCCTTTTCGTGGCGAAAGAGCCGGGACATCGCACTTTACCTTGGCGTTTCCCCGGCGAACGTTCCTCTGTGCGCAAAACGCTCAGGCTCCTTCTGGCTGGCTCATGTCTAACAGTTGCCCTTTCCACCGCCCCAGGCCAAACACCGAGCCCAACCCCGACCGCTTCAGCTACACCGACCCCCAGCGCCACCGGCAGCCCCACGCCGACCCCCTCGGTCACGCCGACTCCCAGCATCACCCCCACCCCGAGCATTCCCCCCACTCCTTCGGTCACTCCCACCCCCAGTGTCACTCCTACGCCAAGTATTACTCCATCGGTTACGCCCAGCCCCACGCCGAGCGGGGAGGCCCTGCTTAATATCTCGACCCGCGCCCGGGCGGAGACGGGCGATAATGCTCTCATCGGCGGCTTTATTCTCGGCAATGGCAGCGCCTCGAAACAGATCGTGGTCCGCGCCATCGGCCCGTCGTTAGGCGCACGCGGCGTCCTCACACCTCTGCTCGACCCGAGCCTCCAGCTCTTCGATTCCTCCGGGGGATTGATCACGAGCAATAACGACTGGGCAACTGACCCGAATGCGCAGGCCGTGATCGACGCCGGGCTCGCACCGAGCGACTCCCGAGAAGCCGCGGTCTCGGTCGACCTCGCGCCGGACGCTTATACCGTGGTCGTACCGGGAAGCGACGACCCGAACAACAACATCGCTTTGGTTGAAGTTTACGACGTGGATTCCACCGTCACACCGGAGCTGCTCAACATCTCCACTCGCGGCTTTGTCGATACAGATGACGGCGTGATGATTGCCGGCGTGATCGTCGGTGGCACAATTGGGAAGGTCATCGTCGCCCGGGGCCTGGGCCCCTCGCTCGGCACCTTCGTCTCGAACCCGCTGCCCAATCCCACCCTCACCATCGTCAACGCTTCCGGGTTCGCCGTTGCCTCCAACGACGATTGGCAGAGCGACCCTGCGATGAATGATATCATCAACCTTGGTCTCGCCCCGACCCAAGCGCTCGAAGCCGCTACCGAGGTAACGGTCGCCCCCGGCGCGTATACCGCAGTTCTTTCCGATACGAACGGCGACACCGGCATCGGGTTGGTGGAAATCTACAACGTCACTCCGTGAACTGTAGCCGGGACGGTATCCCCGGTCGACGAGAGCGGTGCCTGTTTCATCGTTCATTTTACCGTGGGCTCCGATTCTTCGGCTCCTGGCGCGCCTGCGGGATTCGCCTAGAATGACAAGGCCGGCGGCTACAAATCTGATTTAACTCGCGCCAGGGAGAGGCAAAAACGCTCAACGCTCAAATGGAAAGCGCGTGCGGACGCTTCTTCTGCATCGAACGTTGAGCGTTGGACGTTGAACCTTCGATGTTTCTTCCTTCCTCGTGGTCGGACAAATAAAGAGCTGCAATCTGAGGTTGTTTCCTTCGCAAGGCATGCGTAGGGCCGCGCCTTGGAGGGCATCCGTGCCGTCGGTGCCCGGCCCGAAGCGTCCGATCAGCTGCCAGCGTCAAGAGACGTTCGGGGAAGCGACAGCGCGCTTCCCTCCAGAAAACGGCTCACACGCCACAACACTCACAATCGCACCTTGGAAGCCATCCGCGCCGTCAGCGTCCGACACGCGGAAGATTGCAGAAATTAACTTGTCGCACCACTAGCCTCCGGCAGCGACGCGCAAAATCTCGAGGCGGTCGTTTTCGCCTAACGATCGTTCCGGCCACTCCCGCCGGCGCAGGGCGATACCGTTGTGCTCGACCAGGGTTGATTCAGGAGCCAGGCCGTAATGGCGGACTAACTCTTCGATCGTCACACCGGCCTCGCATTCGGCCTGCTCCCCATTGACGAAAATTCTCACTTCACCACCAGCGCCTGTTCCCAGTCTTTCCAGACCGGATCGAACCCGCGGCGGCGCAAAACTTCCGCCACTTCCGTGGGCGAACGTTCATCGCTGATTTCGAACTGTCCGGTGGCGAGAAGATCGAGCGGCTCGTCCGGCGGGAGAATCCGGCCGCGCACGGTTCGGTGGAGCGCCTCCCGACCCTGGCCGGTGTAACCGCCGGGCTCGGTGTGGCTGCCGGAGCTGATCATGGTTACGCCTAACGACACCAGAGCGTCGCGAAGGGGCGCCGGCTCGCGCGTGCTCAGGACGATCCCCACCTGCGGAAAACAAATCCGAAAAGCGCAAATGAGTTGTGCCAGTTCGCGCTCGCCTAACGATTGCGGCGGGACAAACCCGCCTGCGGCGGGCCGAAGTCGCGGGAGGCTGACCGTGAAATGCGACTGCCAGCAATGCTTGAGCAGGTATTCGAGGTGCGCCGCCAGGGCCATCGCCTCCGGGCGCCACGGAGCGAGACCGAAAAGCGCGCCGATCCCAATTCGCCGAAACCCGGCGGCATACGCCCGCTCGGGACATTCGAGCCGCCAGTTGAAATCGCGTTTCGGCCCCGAGGTGTGCATCTCGGCGTAAACCGCACGGTTGTAGGTTTCCTGGTACACCACCAGCCCTTCCGCCCCCGCGGCCACCAGCGGTTTGTATTCCCCGATTTCCATCGGCCCAAGCTCGACCGCGATCGAAGAGAAGAATGGCCGCAGCGCCTCGATGCATTCGACCAGATAATTCTCGCTGACGAACTTGGGATGTTCGCCCGCCACGAGCAACACTTGGCGAAAACCTTGGGCGGCGAGATGTTTCCCTTCTGCGACCACCTGGTCGACCGTAAGTGTCACCCTGAGAATCGGATTATCGCGGGAGAAACCGCAGTAGAGGCAGTTGTTGATGCATTCATTGCTCAGGTAAAGCGGGGCGAACATCCGCATCGTGCGGCCAAAATTTTGCCGGGTCAGGGCGCGCGCCTCCTGCGCCATGCGCTCGAGCTGCGCATCGTCGTTAGGCTCGATCAACCCGGCAAAGCGGCGCAACAGGGCCGATTTCCCCACCGGCAGTTGATCGAGAACGGAAACAAAACTCATCGCGTTAATCTCGCGGCTTCGGCGGGAATCGCAATTCTCGATCCCGGGGCGCACGGGCTGGCAGCCGTGCTCCTCAGAAGAGCCAAAGTCGCACAGGGGCGCGTTCAGTTTAGGGTGCTCTCGTGACCACGCCGAGATTCATCCCGCTGCCAGGACGCGAGCCCCACACCGACAACGAGCTGGTCGCGCAGGCAAAACGTTTCCACGACGAGATGCAACGCCGCCGGACCGTGCGCGATTTTTCCGATCGCCCGGTGCCGCGGGAGATGATCGAAATCTGTCTGCGCACGGCCGGAAGCGCCCCGAACGGAGCTAATTTGCAACCCTGGCATTTCGTGGCGGTAAGCGATCCGGCGCTCAAACACGAGATCCGTGTCGCGGCGGAAGCGGAGGAGCGCGAGTTCTACGAGCACCGCGCGCCTAACGAATGGCTCGAAGCCCTCGCCGCCCTCGGGACCGATGCAAACAAACCCTTTCTCGAAATCGCGCCCTGGCTGATCGCAATTTTTTCCCAGCCATATCGCATCCTGCCGGATGGGCGAAAGTTGAAGCATTACTACGCGATCGAATCGGTCGGGATCGCGACCGGTTTTCTCGTGGCCGCGATTCATCAGGCGGGTTTGGTCTCGCTGACGCACACGCCGAGCCCAATGGGTTTTTTGAACAAGCTCCTCGGCCGACCTTCGTACGAAAAGCCGTTCCTTCTCCTCGTCGTCGGGCATCCCGCGGAAGACGCGCAGGTGCCCGACATTCAACGAAAGCCGCTCGAGGAGATCAGCTCCTTTATTTGCGATGCCGGTAGTCGGCGATGATCGACCCGCACCATAATCAAACCCGGCGAAAAGTTCTTCTTTGTCGGCCGCTGGCCAGCTCACCCAAAACCGCTCGTTATCGGAGATGCGACTACGGCTCGGTATACTGCGCAACTAGCTGCGGCTCGTTCCCGGCGCTTTCGCCCGAATACCAGCCCACAATCTTGTTACTCACGCCATCCGACGTGAGCGAAGTAGATTCGAAATTGGGTATATCGTGAGGGTGCCGGTCCCGTCGGCGGCAATCGAGCTGATGCTCAGGTTCGTGGTCGTATTGGGGACCAAATTTGCATTCGAGGACACAGCCGTCACCCAAAGTTTGTTAACCTGCGTTTCGGCATCGGTGACTTTGTAGTTGTAAGTCGCCTCCCGCTCTGTGCCACGTCCTGCTCGATCGCGCCGATTCAGGCCAGGTAAGGCGTGCCCTTGAGGTCGTTCGTGCCTCCTCGTTCTTAGGTGCTACTGCACCGAAAACGCGGGCGTTGCGGCGCTGAACTGGCTCCAGTCGCCCAAATAAAGGGCGAACTGGGCGTAATTTGAACCATACCAGAGCGCATCGAGGCCGGATTGCTCTGCGCTAGTGCTTGCCACCACCCAGTATTTCACCGATTTTTCCAGCGCAGGCGCGCTGCGCAGCTTGGCCACGGCGAAATCGCATGGTGCTGTTGGCACCGTGGCGACCCCAGAGACCAGCGGTGTGCCCGGCCCCAGGTCCCAGTCGTCCGTATAAATGCTGAGGGTCACTTTGTTCGCGGGACAGTCAGTTGGGTGGTCGAGAATGATCGCCGCGGAAATGCGCCGGGGCACACCTGATTTGGCCGCGACAAAAGGAACAGCAATCGAGGTCGTCGCTTCTGGAGTCGTGCAGTTTTCCGGCCCCCAAACGGGAAATCCAGCCGCATTGGGGTCGTAATCGCAGTCTGTGCAAGGATCCACCAGCAGATTGCCGCCAAACGCCGAATGAGAAGCAGCATCCGGGGTCATCTCCGAAAAAACCGTTCCCGAGCCTTGCACCGTGAAAGCCGGGGTGCCGCCGGTAAGAGTCTGCCAGCCGTTACCGTCGTGCAGGTCGTAAGCATATTGAGAGTTATTGGAGCCATACCAGTTGGAATCCAGGGCGGTCTGCTGACCATTCGTAGTAGCGGTCACCCAGTATTTCTGGCCTTTATTCAAGGTCGGAGGGTTTCTCAGTTTCGCCACCGCCAGATTGCACGGCGCCTCCGGCAGGGTCGCAGTCCCGGAAGCGAGCGGCTTTTTCGGCCCCTCGGGATAACAGGCATCAGTGTAAATGCTCAAAGTCACCTTGTTCTGTGGACAACTTTCCGGATCCCTCAAAATGACTGCCGCCGAGATGCGCTCCGCTACTCCGCTGGCCGAGGCGATAAACATTCCGGCTATCCACTGCGTCGTGCCCGGCGCGATACAATTGTCCGGCCCAACCACCGCATAGCCGCCGTCTTCGGAATAGTCGCACGTTGAACAAGGATCGGAGAGCAGGTTGCTCCAGAAAAGGGTCCTGGCCGCCTCGTCGCTATTTTGTTGTGCGTTGTCATTTTCGGTGAACGGCACATTTGGTTCCTGCGCCCAAGCCACTCCACACGCCAGCATCCCCAGCAACGCCACCCCCGTTTTCCTCGTCCTTTTTCCCTCCATACCTGTTCTTCTACTCGGCTCGTGCCCTAAGTGTCAAGCTCCCCCTTGGTATTTTCCGCGAAGAGGGGCTTCGGCGATCTCCGAAGCGACAAGGGCTTTCTGCAACTTTTTTGATATTCGAAAAAGATGCATCTCGAGCGCCCCGATTCAGGCCAGGTAAGGCCTGCCCTCAAGGTCGTTCCTGCCTACTCGTTCTTAGGCGCTACTGTACCATGAATCCCGGCGTTCCCGCACTGAACTGGATCCAGCCGGACAAATCGCCGAGAGCGAGCTGTGCCGCATTGGAGCCATACCACAAAGCATCAAGTTCAGCCTGATCGGCACTTGTACTTCCAACCACCCAGTATTTCACAGATTGTTCGAGCGCGGGTGCGTTGCGCAACTTTGCTACTGCCAGATCGCAGGGCGCGCTTGGGACGGTGGCTACACCGGAGACCAGCAGGGTGCCCGGCCCCATGCCGCAGTTGTCTGTGTAGATGCTTAGCGTCACTTTGTTTTGTGGACAGGAAATCGAGGCGTGCAAAACGATCGAGGCCGAGATGCGCTTTGGGACACCAGACTTGGCCGCGACGAAGGGAACCGCCGTCGATTGAGACATTCCTGGCGAGGTGCAGTTGTTCGGCCCCCAAACCGGGAATCCGGGGCATTGGAATCGTAATTGCAACCTGTGCAGGGATCGACAAACAAATTGCCGCCGAAGGCCGAATGTGAAGCATCAGGGGCCATGTTGGAAAAAACTGTGCCAGAGCCTTGCACGGTAAAAGCCGGTGTCCCTCCGGTGAATTGTAGCCAGCCGTTGCCGTCTTCGAGATTGTACGCGTACTGGGCATTATTAGAGCCGTACCAGTTGGAATCCAAGGCTGATTGCGATCCGCGCGTTGTCGCTACCGCCCAATACTTGGTGTTTTGTGTCAAGGTCACCGGATTTTTTAGTTTGGCTACCGCCAGGTCACAGGGCGCCTCAACTGCCGTGGCCGTGCCCGAGGCGAGCACTCTTCCCGGCCCTGTTGGATAACAGGCATCGGTGTAGATGCTCAGCGTCACCTTGTTTGCCGGGCAATCCTCCGGGTCCCGCAAAATAATTGCCGCCGAGATGCGATCCGCCACACCGGTGGCAGAGGCGATAAAGGTGCCAGCCACCCATTGCGTGGTGCCCGGCGCGATACAATTGTCCGCTCCGACCACAGCGTAGCCGCCACTTTCGGAATAATCGCAGGTGGTACAAGGGTCTGAAAGCAGGTTGCTCCCAAAAATGATTCTGGAAGCATCGGGCCCATTCTCTTGGCCACCGCCGTTTCCTCCCGGCACAATCGCTGGTTCCTGCGCCATCATCCCGCTGCAAAACAGCATCCCGAACAAGACCAGACCAATTCGCCGTTTCATCGTCCGGTTCATATCACTTGTTTATCGGACTGGCGCCTGATCTGTCAAGATCAGCGCAGATCGCTCGGGACGACAAGGTGTTTGCATTTCGGGCGCTTCTGTGCTCAGTGGAATGCCGCTTCGGCAGACTGCTGGCGCCCCGGGCGCGGCCGCCGTCACGCGCTACCTTATTTCAACATGCTCTCGATTTTTCTCGCTCAAGCGCAACCCGCCACACCAGCCGCGGGTTCCAATCCCCTCTCGAGCTTCATCCCGATCATCCTCATCTTTGTCATCATGTATTTTGTCCTCCTCCGTCCGCAGATGCGCCGGCAGAAGGAGCAGCAAAAAATGGTCGCGGCGCTCAAAACCGGCGACCGTGTCGTGACCTCCTCGGGGATTCATGGAATGATCACCAACGTCAAGGAGACCACGGTCACGGTGAAGGTGGCGGACAACGTGAAGCTGGAAATGGAAAAGTCGGCGATCAGCGCGGTGGCGCGGCCGGAGGGAGTAAAGGCTTGAGATGAATTCGCTCGTAGAATTCTTCCTCGGGCTTGGCCTGCTCGTTCTCTTTGGCTGGTATTTCGCGACCGACTACGGCCTGCGCAAGCGACTGATTGCGATTGTTCTCGTTAGTCTGCTGGTCATCTTCAGTCTCTGGAGCATTTGGCCACCGAAAGAGAAGATTCGCCTCGGGCTCGACATCAAGGGAGGCACGCGGTTCCTCATCCAAATCAAGAGCGGTGAGAAGGAGCTCACCGGCAGCATGGTCGATCAGGCGGTCGAGGTCATTCGCAAACGGGTCGATTACTTTGGCAGCGGGGAGCCGGTGATCAGCCCGGTCGGCAAGGACCGGATCGAAGTGCAAATTCCCGGTCTCGACACGACAAAGATCCAGGAGGCGCGGGCTCAGCTTTCGAAGGTAGCGAAACTGGAATTTGCCCTTGTTCATCCGGACAACGATCAGCTCGTGGCGGAGATCGTAGCCGGGAAAGCGATCATTCCTCCCGATTACAAGCTGGTCACTTACACGTTCGACGATGGAAAGGGCAACAAGCATGAAGAGAAATTGCTCGTGCATCGCCGGCCCGACGTCACCGGCGATCATATCCAGCACGCTTACGCCACCTTTCAAACCGAGTGGCAGGTGAACCTGGAATTTGACTCTGTCGGCGCGAAGAAATTCGACGATCTGGCAGCGGCGCATTTCCATGAACGCTTTGCCATTCTCCTCGATGGCGGGGTGCAATCGGCGCCCTCGATCAACGCGAAATATTTTGGTGGCCGGGCGCAGATCAGCGGGGGCCGGATGGACGAGAAAGAAGCGCGCAACCTGGCGAGCGTACTGGAGAATCCGTTGCAGGTGCCTGTGAGCATCGAAGAGGAGCGGAGCATCTCACCCACGCTCGGCCTCGATTCAATCCGGGCGAGTATTCGCGCGGGGTTGCTGGGACTCGCGATCGTGCTCGTCGGCGTGGCGATTTACTACAAATTCGCCGGCCTGATTGTCGATCTGGCCTTGATCGTAAACCTGGTCCTGCTCCTGGGTGAGTTTCAATTGATTCCCGGTGGCGTGGTCCTGACTCTGCCCGGTATCGCCGGTATTATCCTCACAATCGGCATGGCGGTGGACGCGAGCGTCCTCATCTATGAGCGGTTGCGGGAGGAAATGGCCAGCGGCAAATCGCTCCGTGCCGCCGTGCCCGCGGCCTACGACAAAGCCTTTAGCTCGATCTTTGACGCCAACGTCACGACACTGATCACCGCCTTTATTCTGTTCCTGTTTTCCAGCGGCCCAGTGCGAGGTTTTGCTATTGTCCTCACTCTTGGCATCATCGCCTCACTCTTCACGGCGTTGGTTATCGGCCGCAACACCCTCGGGTGGCTCGTTGATAGCGGCATCGTCAAGCGCATCTCGATGCTCCACCTTATCTCGGCCAAGAACATCAACTTCCTGGGCAAGGGAGCGATCGCCTGCCTTTGTTCCTTGGCCGTAATCCTGGCCGGCGCGGTCGCCTTCTATGTGCGCGGAGAAAAGAACTTCGGGGTAGATTTTCGCGGCGGCGATCTCGTCACCCTGAGCGCGCCACAGAAGGTGGATATCGGAAAGGTGCGCGACGCGCTCACGACGGTCGGGCTGGCGGATGTTTCGATCCAGCAATCAGCGCAGGAGGATAAGAGCTATATCACGATCCGCGGCCCGTTGAACACGAGCGACAAGATCGAGCAACAAATTTTGAAGGCGATGCCCGAGGTTGGCTTCAAGGTGCAGGGGTCGGATCGCGTTGGAGCGCTGGTTGGCGGTGAGCTTGCTCGCAAGTCGTTCATCGCTCTCGGGCTCGGGATTCTTGGGATTCTGATTTACGTTACTTTTCGGTTCGAGCTCTCCTTTGCCGTCGGCGCGATCGTTGCACTGCTCCACGACGTGATCATTACCGTCGTGGCCTTTTCCCTGCTAGGGCGCGAACTAACGCTCACCATGGTGGGCGCCGTGCTCACGATCGCGGGCTATTCGATCAACGACACCATCGTGGTTTACGATCGGATCCGGGAAGGACTCGCGAGCGGCCGCAAAGGCTCGATCGAGCAGATCATGAATGAGAGCGTCAATCAGACCCTCAGCCGGACGATTCTGACCAGCACCACTACTTTTATCCCAATCCTGTGCCTTTTTCTGATTGGCGGGCCCGTTTTGCGCGATTTCTCTCTGGCCATTCTCATCGGCATCGCGGTCGGCACTTACTCCTCGATCTTCATCGCCTCGCCGATCGTCCTCTGGTGGACCCGGGCGCGAGGTGGGAGCGCGGCTTTGCGCAGGGAAGTGCATCAGAAGACGGCGGTTACCACGCCGGGGACAGCTTCCTGAGCGTCTCTCGAGTAGAGCGGTCGCGTGCAGGGTGCGCTGTCCTCAGGGCAAGACCCCACGATGGAGGCAACTTTCCGCTCGGAAGAGCGACGCTCCAAACCGGGAGTTGACGCTAAGAAGCGAGGGCGCTAGGGTCGCTCGCCCTTTGGGAGCAAGTTTTTTGTAATTTTTAGAAAGAGAATCGCAATGCCAGAAGTGATCGTTCGTAAAGGTGAACCGGTGGATCGGGCCTTGAAACGTCTCAAAAACAAGCTGGATGCGGAAGGAATTCTGGAAGAGGTGCGTCGCCTGCGGGCTTTCGAAACGCCTTCACAGAAGAGTCGGCGAAAGGCCAAGGCCAACGCCAAACGCAGCCGGGCGAAGTTTCGTTTCAATCCGTAGCCGGGAGTCGCTCAAGTCTTCGGCGTTAAAGAGTTGAAGCGGGCTTCCGCTTTCACCCTTCAACCCTTCGACGGCTCGCATTCGCACACGATTCGAAACCCGAGATCGTTGCAGGAAAAGCCAGGCAGATTCGATCCGCGGGTGGTCGTGCGCAGGCTGTTGAAGCGCGACTTCCAACTCCCGCCGCGATAGACCCGCTTCGCCCCCGAGCTCGGGCCGCGCGGATTTATTTTCGGTTTCCCTTTATAAGGCTCGAAGAAATCCGCGCACCATTCCCAGACATTTCCTGCCATGTCTTCCAGTCCAAAAGGGCTGATCCCGCGCGGGAAAGAACCCACCGGCGAGGTCTCGGCAAATCCGTCGTCGATCTCCCGGTCGCTCCAGGCAAAAGCAGTGTTGCGATCGGCGAAATTTGCCAGATCACCACGGCCAGTCTCGCTGCCCCAGGGATATTTGCGTCCCTCGGAGCCGCGGGCGGCATATTCCCATTCGGCTTCGGTCGGGAGCCGGTAACGACGCTTCTCCCGGGCGCTGAGCCACTGGCAAAATTTGGCCGCCTCCTGGCTACTGACATAAACGACCGGATGACGATCGTCCGCCCCGGGCAGGCGGCGTTTCTTGTGGCTCGAATCGAAAAGCTCGTACTGCGCGTTAGTGATCGGATGGCGCGAGATGTAATAACGGCCGACGGTGACTTGCGATACCGGTTGTTCGTTAGGCGCAGCATCAGGTTCGTCGCTGCCCATCTGGAAAATTCCCGACGGCACGAGCAACATTTCCGCGCCGATAGTGCTGACAAAGTTCGGATATTGCGCGCGATCGGCTGCCGGATCGATCTTCGGGGCCGCAGTTGCGGTTGTTCCAGCGGGCGGCTTGACCGGACTTACCTTGGCCATCACCACCGGGGCCGGCTTGGGCGGCGGCGGCGGCGCATTCTTCGCTTCGATCTCTTCGAGATAGAGATCGACCATGTCCTCCGCCTCCCCTGGCTCGATCCCGAGGTTTTCTGCCATGTTAATAAAGGCGTCGCGCTGGTCGTCGGTCATGTCGATGGAATCGAGCCCGCTCAGGCGAAGCATTCGCATGAAGTCTTCTTTCGGATCGAGCGAGGCAGCGCCTTGCTGCTCGGCCGCCGCCGCGAGTTCCTCGGGGGAAGGCGGCGTCACCCGAACCGCGCCGGAACGCTCGAGACCGGCCTCGATCAGTTCCAACATTCTCTCCTTGGTGAGGCCGTAGTCACGCCCAAAGGCGAGAAGAGTCTCCTCTTCCTGTGGCGTGAGCGTTTTGTCGTTCAGCGCAAAGGTCAGATATTTGTCGAACTCGGCCAGGGCCTGTTTTTCCGCTTCCGCGGCAAGTTGCCTATCGAGCTGCTGGCGCCGCTCGGGATCGAGCAACTCGACCCGCGCTTCGGTGAGGTAACGCGAGGATTCTTCCAGACCTGACCGGAGTAATTGAGCGAGCGGATTACTCGGCTGATTTTTCAGCGGCAGTTTTTTCTGCCACCAAAGCAGGAGGGTGTGGAAATGTTCCTCGATGACTGCGTCGCTGGGATTGCTTCGCGGGTCGAGGCAAAGCCGTTCGTAGAGATTGGGCGAATTGTAGCGACTCCAGCCATCCCACTTGCGCGGATCGTCCGGCAGCGGGAGCGGGAAAGTGACCGCCGGCTGGAGCATCTTAGACGACGCTCAGTTGTCCCAGGGCGAGGGTCGCTCGGTCCAATTCAGATTCGGAAAGGCCGGTCTTGCGCTCGATTGAAACCGAGGCGCGATTGCCGCAGGCTTCGACCTGCACTTCGAGCACCTGGTTGTTGTTGTACTCGTAGGTCAGCTCGACCGGCGAACCTTTGGGCAGGAAGGGCGGCAGCTCCACGTCGCAAATCCCCAGCGGGGTGCATTCCTGCGGAAGAGTGCTTTCGCCTTCAACGATGCGGACGATCGCCCGCTGCATGTTGGCGGTGGCCGTTCCGAAGGAATTTTTTACCTTCGCCGGCATCGGGGTCATCTTTTTGATCATCGGGAAAACGTATTCTTCGAGATGCGTCTCGTCCCAAAGCACGACCCCAAGGGTGTGAGAGGTGATGTTCCGCACCTGGATGAGCCCGCCGTCGCGAGAGGAAAATTGCTGGCGCGTCTCGGCTGGGAGCATTCTCTCACCGGTCTGGTCCTCTTCGTTGAGCAGAGAAAGCACCGCCTGAATGGCGGCGCCGACCGCGACCGCTTCGTCGGGATTAACGTCCTCGGCCAGGGGCACCGAAGAGAGTTCGGCAATCATGTCGCGAACCATCGGCATGCGGGTCATGCCGCCGACGAGGAGGATTTTGTTTATCTGCGACCAGTTCATTTGGGCTTCACCCATCACGATCTGGCAGATTGCCTTGCACTTCTCGATGAGGTGCTTGGTCATTTTCTCGAACTCCTCGCGGGTCAGCTCGAGCTTGATGCTCTTGCCGTTGTGGCTGTGAACCATTGTCGTCCGGTCGCGGGTCGAGAGTTGGATTTTGGCGGCGAGGGCGCGGTTCTGGAGGTCCTGGTAACTCTGTAGATCGAGGAGCGGATTCTCGCCGTGGACACGGTCGAACTCCTCGGCGACGTGATTGACAAGGATGTCGTCCCAGTCCTTGCCCCCGAGGCGATGATCGCCGTTGGTCGCCACCATCTCGAGCCGGTGGTTGCGGATGCGCATGACCGTGACGTCGAAAGTGCCGCCGCCGAGGTCGAAGACGAACACTGTCTGGTCCTCGTCCAGTTTATCGAGACCGTAGGCGAGAGCGGCCGCGGTAGGCTCATTGATTATCTGCAGCACGTTCAGACCCGCCAGGCGACCGGCGGTGATCGTCGCGGTGCGCTCCGCATCGTTGAAGTAGGCCGGGACCGTGATCACCGCATCGGTCACAGGAGTCTTCAAATATTTTTCCGCGTCGTTCTTCAGCTTCTTTAGAATGAGAGCGGAAAGTTCTTCGGCCGAGTACTTCGTCCCGCCAAATTCCCGATGGAATTGTTCCTTCGACTTGCCCATCTCGCGCTTGACGAAATCGACGATCTTTTCCGGCTCGGCCACGCTGCTGTTCTTCGCAATCGTGCCGACGATCGCATTCGCGCCGTCGAAGAGGACGACCGAGGGGGTAATGCGCTCACTCTCGGCGTTCGGGATGATTTGCGGTTTTCCGTAGGCGTCGATGTGTGCCACTGCGGAAAAGGTGGTGCCGAGGTCGATTCCAACTGCTTTGCGATTGCTCATGTGACGGTTTCTTGAAATGGGTTGCCAACGCTGTTTCCCCCTCTGATGCAGTTTTCATGCCTTCGATGTTGGAAATTCCAGGGGCGCCGGATATTGCGACTGCGCTTAAAGCGGTCCCGCTTTGCCTAACGAAATCGTTTGGAAACGACTTCTTCCGGCCGCAGCACCTTCCCGCGCCAGAGGAATCCCTGGCGCAGCCGCCGCACAATCTGCCCCTCTTCCTCGGACGAATCGGTTCGCTCGACTTCGATCACCCGATGGAGCCCGCGGTCCACCTTTGGCCGGGCCTCGATCGGCGTCACTTCGAGGCGCTGCAAAACCTCCATCACAAAATGGCGCACGTTGCGCAGGTTATCATAGGCGCGCGCGTCCGCCGGCCGGGCTTCTTTCGCCGAGGCCATTTCGGCCAGCTGGTTCTCAATCGCGCTCAAATCATCGAAAAGGATCAACAGATCGCGAATGACCGGTTTTTGGAGCGATTCGCGGACGAAATTGTCGCGGTATTCCGCCAGTTCCTGATGGAGCGAATCGAACAGCTTCTGATTGACCGATTCCGTCTCGCGGATGACTGCGAGGTGGCTCTCGATCTTCTGGAACTGCATCGCCTCAAAGTTGCGGGCGGCCGTTTCCTCCAGCGACTCAAGCCGCTGGCCTAACGAATGGAAAGCGCTGAGGAGCGCCGTGATCCCGGCAATGACACGCTCACTGCTCCGGGGCGAGGCGGCGTCGGCGCTCAATTCCTGCATGACCTCGGCAAACTCTGGCTCGCTCCGGTCTTTCACCCTCAGTGGCCCCGATCAAAATGCCGCCGAATTGCCTCGACCAGCCCCGGGATGTCGTGTTGCTTTGCCTCCACCCCGATGGTTAGGCCACGAGCGCGCGCCGTCTCCGAAGTAATCGGGCCGATGCTGGCCACTTCCATTCCCGCAGGCCAGGGTAGATTGAGGGCGAGAAAATTTTCCACGGTTGATGAGCTGGTAAAGGTGATCATGTCCGCGCCTTCCGCCGCCAATCGCGCTCTCGCTTCGGTCCGGTCGCTCGTTTCCGCGATCGTCCGGTAGGCAAAAGCAACATCGACAATGGCGCCGAGCGCTCCGAGTTGCTTGGGTAGCAGGTCCCGCGCCTCTTGCGCGCGGGCAATCAAAATCCGCACATTTTCCAGGCTGCCTTCCTTCTTGAATTCCTCCACCACTGCCTCGGCAATGAACTCCTCCGGCTGGAGATCGACCTTGAGATGAAATTCGCGAACCCGCGCGGCCGTCGCCGGCCCGATCGCGGCGATGCGGGCGCCCCCGATCTCCCGTGCGTCGTCGTAGAGCTTGTAAAACATTTCGAAGAACGCGCTCACCCCGTTTGGGCTGGTAAAGACTATCCAGTCGTAGGCATGCGCGTCCTGCACCAGCTCGGCGAAAGCCCGCAGATCGCTCGGCGGCTCGATCCGGATCGTGGGCAGCTCGATCACTTCGGCACCAAGGCCCTGGAGTTGCTCGCTCAGAACACCGGCCTGTTTGCGGGTGCGCGTGACCACGATCCGTCTTCCGGACAGCGGCCGGCGCGCCGCCCAGTTGAGTTCCGGGCCTAACGAGACCACTTCACCGAAAATCGCGACGGCCGGCGGAGCGAACTCCGCTTCCGCCACCCGCTGCGCGATGTTTTGCAAAGTCCCACGCACCGTTTGCTGACGACCGGTCGTTCCCCAACGGACAAGCGCCACCGGCATGTCGTCGCGCACCCCCTGGGCGAGCATTTGTCTCGCGATCTCTTCGATTCGTTCCACGCCCATCAGCATCACCTGGGTGCCGCCTAGTTTTGCGAGCGCTTCAAAGTCGATTGCGCTTTCCTTTTTTTCCGGGTCTTCGTGCCCGGTGAAGATCGTCACGTGGGAAGTGAGCCCACGGTGCGTCACCGGAATGCCGGCGTAGGCCGGGGCGGCGAGCGCCGAAGTCACGCCGGGGACGACTTCAAAGGGAATGTCCGCCGCGACCAGCGCCTGGGCCTCCTCGCCCCCGCGCCCGAAGAGGAACGGATCGCCCCCTTTCAGCCTAACGACTGCTTTGCCGGCACGCGCTTTTTCCACCAGGAGCGCGTTGATCTCTTCCTGCGTCAGGGTGTGGAGGCCGGCTTTCTTTCCCGCGTAGATGAGCTGCGCTTTCTCCGGAGCCCACCTCAACATTTCCGGATTGCAGAGGTAATCGTAAACGATGACGTCGGCCAGCTCGACGAGTTGCCTCGCACGCAGCGTCACCAGGCCGAGGTCTCCAGGTCCGGCGCCGACGAGATAAACCGTTCCAACTTTATCCTTGCTCATAGATCGAGAAAAAGAGCGCTTCAGCCAGCCGTTCCGGTCCCATGTCAGATACGTTGCTTCTCATTTTACCCGCCCTGGGTTCCCCTGCTCCTTCTTCAAAAATCTGCGCTTGGAGGAGCATTTCATCTTTTTCCATCTCGGCGTGGACGCCGACCGGGCAATTGCAATCGCAATTCAACCGGCGGAGGAATTCGCGTTCCGCGCGCAGACAAAGATGCGTCTCGCGGTGGTCGATCGCATCGACCAAGCGTTTCGCGCGCTCGTCATCGCGCCGCACCTGGAGCGCGATTACGCCCTGCCCGCCCGCGGGAACAAAATCGTCCTGGGAAAGAATCTCGCCCTCGACCGCGAGCCCAAGCCGATCGAGGCCCGCCCGGGCGAGAATGATCCCGCTCCAGTTTTCGTTCTCCCGCAGCTTGCGCAGGCGGGTTGGAACATTGCCCCGCAAATCTTCAATCCGAAGATCGGGCCGTTTCCATGTCAGTTGGCGGCGGCGACGAACGCTCCCGGTCGCGATCGTCGCGCCTTCCGGCAGATTCGTTAGGCCAAGGCCGCTTTTTGTAATCAAGACATCGGCCGTGCTGGCTCGCGGCAGAGCGGCGCGAATTTCCAATTCGTCCCTTCGCTCGCTCGGCAGGTCCTTTGCGCTGTGGACCGCGAGGTCGATCTGCCTAACGACAAGCGCCTTCTCGATCTCACCCGTGAAGAGGCCCTTCCGCCCCGCTTTGCGATCTGCCGTCGCCCCCGGTCTTCCCCCTTCGTCGCCGCTCGTCCGAATGATTTCCACCGCCACCTCCAGGCCCGGCCAGGCGCGGCGCAAGGCTGCTTCCGCCAGACGCGCCTGCGCCAGCGCCAGATCGCTCCCGCGCGACCCGAGAATGATTCGCTCGGCGTCCACTCAGCTCTTGGAAGGGCGCAGCGACGTTCCTTCGATCAATCTCGCCCGCGCCGCGGTGAACCAACCGCTGAAATCGTTGACATGCTCATCAATGATGCTCTCGGCTGAGGTCATTTGCTCGCGCCGGAGAGCGAGCGATTGCTCCGCGATCGATTGCAGCGAATCGATATCGTAAAGAAAGACACCTTCCATCTCGTGCACATCGGGCGCCACATCGCGCGGAACGGCGATGTCGATGATGAAAAGCGGGCGATCCAGCCGATCGCGAATCAGCGGCGCGAGCCGCGCCCGTGTCAGCACTGGTTTCTGCGATGCAGTCGAGCAAATGACAATGTCGACCTCGCGAAAGTGGCGTTCCCATTCGTGCAGCCGCACGGCGCTGCCCGAGATCAGCGCGGCCAGCGCCTGGGCCCGCTCCCACGAACGATTGGTGACGCGAATGTCGCGCACGCCGCGTTTGAAAAGGGCGCGCGCGGTGCGCTCGCTCGCCTCGCCCGCGCCAAGGAGAAGGACTTTGCGCGCTTCGAAATGGCCGAAAATCTTTTCCGCCAAATCGACCGCGACCGAGCCGACCGAAACCGAGCCGCGGGTAATCCCGGTCATGGTTCGAACCTGTTTCGCCACTCGAAAAGCGCGCTGAAACAACCGATGGAGGAAACGCCCGGCCGAGCCGGAGCTGTGCGCCGCGTCGTAAGCCTTCTTTGCCTGCCCAAAAATTTCGGTCTCCCCAATGACCATCGAATCGAGCCCGGAGACGACACGAAACAGATGCTGCACGCAGCGCCATCCTTCATAGCGGTAGAAAGCGTCCATTTCTTCTTCGCGCGCTTCCACTCCATGAGCGCAAAGGCATTGCACGACCCGCGCCGTCGGCACCACGTTTTCAGAGACCGCGTAAACTTCGACCCGGTTGCAAGTGGTGAGGACGAGTCCCTCCGAGCAGCCGAGTGCTTCGCGCAAATCCTGGTCGATCGCTGCATTTCCCGCAAAGTGCTCGCGCGTCTCCACGTCCGCAGTGTGATGGCTAAGGCCGACACAGAACAGGTTCATTAGAGCGAATGGGCGCGCGAGACAAAGGTGATACCCCAAAGCAGGGTAAGCGCGGCGCTGAACGCAACGATGCAGAGGGTCGCGATCGCCCGCGGCGCGATCGAGCGAAGATGCCGGGCAATCAGAATTGCCGCATAAAACACCCACACGCCTAACGACCAGGCGATATGTAAAACAGGCAGGGGCTGACCGGTAAAAAAACCTGCCACCAACCCGACGGTGAGCAGGATGAGGCCCAGCCAGACCAGGCGGGTGATGGCGGCAAAGAGGTCGGTCAGCGGAGGGAAATGATAAAACATCGAGTTTATCCGGCGCCGCTTGAGCTGCCGCTCCTGGATCAGGTACATTACGCCCGCAATGCAGGCGAGGGCGAACGCCCCGTAGGCGACGAGCGAAACCGAGGCATGCAATTCAAGCCAGGCCGAAGGTTTTACCGAAATCAAGCGCGGTCGATCGATCGGCGCGAGAAGGGCAAAGGTTTGCAGGGCAAAAACGAGTGGCGCGGTGAAAGCACCCATGAGTGAGAGCCGATAAGCCGGGCCGATCAGCAGATAGATGAGCGAGACCGACCAGGCGAGAAAGATGAAGACCTCGAAAAGATTGGTCAGCGGACAGCGCCCCACCGCGTGACCGCGGACTGTTAGAGCCCCCGTTTGGAAGATGAACCCGAGAGCGATGGCAAAAAAATTGAACCCGCCCGGCCGATAGTTTCGCGCCCGCAAAGCGACGGCGGTGCGAACCATCGCGAAGCAGAAGCAGAGCGTAGAAAAAATCAACAGCTCACGATCCATCTCGGGCTCACGGTAAGAGGCGGCGCCCTTATTGGCAATCCGGCTTCCGGTGGGAGTCGGTGGACCTGGGCCTGCTTCCTGCTTTTCGCAGCGGCGTGAAGAAGAAGCGGCCAGGTAAAGCCGGCGAGAAGAAACCGCACGTGGAACTGCGGGCCCTCGAGCAGGAGCTGGACCGGGCCTATGCCCGGATGCGCGAACGTGCGCGCTACGAATGGTCCCTTCGGCAGAGCCAGAAAAACGATCCGGCCGATGCCACGGTGAGCGTTCGGGTCTCAGCCGCAAGCGCGCCGCCACCCGAACCGGCGGCAAAAACCAAACAAGCCCCGCATCTTCTGCTTGCCAAAGGCGCCAAAGCGCGCCGCAAAATTTCCTCCTCCACCCGCCGCCGCCGCTAGCGCTGTAGCCCCCGTCGGCGACCCCGCCCTGGCTTGCCAGTTGGCATCCCAATTGACGACTCAACCGTACTCGCTAGCCTGCGGCGATGACTGCCGATACGATCAGTCGACTGCGCGCCGGGGTGCGCGATGTGCCCAATTTTCCGAAACACGGAATCGTCTTTAAGGACATCACCCCGATTCTGCTGGACGCGAATCTTTTCCGCGAATCGATCGAAGTGTTTCTCGAGCGTTGCCGCAACCTTGCCATCGACAAGGTCGTCGGGATCGACGCGCGCGGCTTTCTTTTTGGCTCCGCCGTCGCCTACGCGCTCGGGGTCGGCTTTGTGCCGATCCGCAAAAAAGGGAAGCTCCCTTTCAAAACGGAAAGCGCATCTTATTCACTCGAATACGGCGACGCGGAAATGGAGATGCACCTCGACAGCATCGCGCCCGGGGAAAAGATCGTGCTCATCGACGACCTGCTCGCGACGGGGGGCACCTCAGCCGCAGCCGCGGCGCTGATCAAAAAAGTCGGCGGTGAGTTGCTGGAAGCGCAGTTCCTGATCGAGCTGGAATTTCTTCGTGGGCGCGAAAAGCTCGCGCCGGTTCCGGTCGTGACCTTTCTCCAGTGGTAGCGCGAGCATCCCTCCTTGCGCGTTAACCAGTTGCTCGCGCTCGTCTCCACAAATGTTCGTTCAGGATGATGGAAGTCGAAATGCGGTCCGGAATGCCGTCTGCCGCGGCGATAAAGGGCACGGCAACCGATTGAACGTCGCCGGGAAAGGTGCAGTTCTCCGGTCCCCAAACAAAAAACCCGCTGGGCTCCGAGTTGTATTTGCACGTCTCACAAGGGTCGGCGAGGAAGTTGCTGCCAAAGGTGATCCGCCCTGCATTCTGACGCCGCCTGGGTTTTACTGTGCTCTCCCTCCATCTGCTGCCCGCTGATCGCTCCACCTGCTGCGATGGCAAGAATTGCCAAACCGAGTCTGATCAAGTTTCCTTCGCCCATAGGATTCATTTCCCCATTTCGCAAACAGTCCGTCAATCCCGCGTCCTCTCGCTCGCATCGATGGTAACTTTCTTAAGACCGTAGCGCGAGCATCCCTTGCTTGCGCATCTCTCCATTCTCCCAAGCTGGAAGGTCGCGCTACCCTGCGCCGCAGGTGCACCGCGGCCGCAATCGGCGTCCGGGATTCCGCACACGTTTTCCCCCAATTTGCGCAGGGCGAGAGGCGCGCGCTCGATCCCCCCATTACCACGGGGCACGGCTCACAGAGCCGTGGCTACAACAGCTTTCTCCTGCACGAGGACTTCCACCCGAATATCCTGGAGCGCGAGTTGATCGTGAATCGCGCTGAGTAAATCTAGCGCGCGAGCTTCCGGCATGGTCGCACAGCGCAACTCGATCCGCGCATTTTTTCCCGCCAGCTCGGGGTGCGCTTCCGCGAGTTCGCCATCGAGGAGAAAGGAAACGTAGGCGTTGAATTTCTCCTGCAATTGAAAGAGCTGAAGCTCCGATCCGTCCCAGGGCCGCGGCTCGTGCATCACAAGAAGCACTTCGCCGGTCTTCGGATCGAGCCCGAAAAGATCGATCACCCCAGTTTGCCCGATCCCGGCCGGTTTTTTGCGCGCTGCTTCATCCTGCGCCATCGAAGTGCGACCCTACGGAAAGATTGTCTGGATCGCAATCGACAGCTAAAGTTTCCCTCGCCATGCGGAAAGCCGGCCTCGCGCTTCTCGCGTTCCTTGTCGTTAGGGCAACGAGCGCGCCGGCACAGTTCATCCCCGGGCTGATCCAGAATGCGGCCTACTGGAATGACGGCAAGGCAGAGTTCAACCTCTACGACGCCCGGATCGTGCGCTACGGACAGGCGCGACACACGGAAGTCATCCACGTCCTGGTGCGTGAGCCATTTGACCTGGAACAATACGTCAAGCCGGACAACTGGGACCGGCCGGGCGTCATTCAGGTGCTGAAACTAAACCAGATCCTCCACATTCCGACCGGCATTTACGTTTATCAGCAAATGCACTCCAATTTCTGGCGGGCCGACAACGGGCGCCTGGCGAAATTTTCCCTAACGAGTGCCGACAGTTGCGGCAACACCTACAAGGAAGCGCGACGTTATGGCGACGTTTTCTCCTACCAATGGAATACCTACTGGGATGGAATGGATGGCGGTCGCCTCCGGCTGAAACTTCCGCCCGATGGCTTCTTTTACGACGAGCTTCCGCTGCGCGTGCGCACAATCGACTTCGCGAGCCGACCAAGCGGTGACTTTCAGATTCGCCTCATGCACAGCATCATCAATTCGAAGCGCGACACGTTTAGTTGGGAGTCGGCGCAGGTCCATTACGAAACGGGCGACCATGGGATCTATGTGACGGTGCAGCACGAGGACGGCCGGAGCGATCGTTTCCTCCTGGGCAGCGATTTTCCCTATTTTCTGCGCAAATGGGAGGCGGCCGATGGCAGCCAGTTCCAACTCAAACAGAGTCTGAAAATCGACTACTGGAATTATCACGGCCTGGGCGATCGCCGGCGGGCCCTTCAGACCGCTCTGCCATCGCCCTCGGAATAAATGCCTCCTGAGCGCTTGAGCCCACGAGGCGAGGCGAGATAGGCTAGGCCGATGGGGAAAATCGCGAAGCCGAATCATCTTACTCTTTTGGGCCGCAGTGAAACACGCGTCCCCACACGCCCCTCACCGGAAATCCTCGAGACATTCCCCAACCCGGCCCGGCGGCCCTACTGGATTCGGTTCGAATCGTCCGACTTCACCTCGCTCTGTCCCATTACTGGGCAGGCGGATTTCGCCCAAATCACGATCGAGTATCAGCCGGCGAAACGCTGTCTCGAGACGAAGTCGCTCAAGTTCTATCTCGCCTCCTATCGCAACGAGCGCGCTTTCAATGAAGCCGTGACCAACCGCATCCTGAACGATCTGGTGAAGGCTTGCGCGCCGAAAAGGATGATCGTGCAGGCCGAGTTCGCCTCCCGCGGCGGAATCTGCCTAACGATCACTGCAAGCCACCCGGACGACGCGGCGCGATGAAGCGTGCGGTAGTGCTGCTCAGTGGCGGGCTCGATTCCGCCACTGTTCTTGCCATCAGCCGGGCAGAAGGTTTCGAAGCCTACGCCCTCTCCTTCCAATACGGGCAGCGGCACGAGCGGGAGATTGCCGCGGCGGAGAAAGTCGCGCAGTCGTTAGGCGCGCGGGAACATCGGATCGCGGAGATCGATCTGCGGATCTTTGGCGGGTCGGCGCTCACCTCGGGGGCGGCGGTGCCGGCCCATCGCTCCGAAGGGGAGATGGCGAAAGAAATTCCGATCACCTACGTTCCGGCCCGAAACACGATTTTTCTCTCCTACGCTCTGGCCTGGGCCGAGGTACTGGAGGCGCAAGACATTTTCATCGGGGCAAACGCGGTTGATTACAGCGGTTATCCCGATTGCCGCCCGCAATTCATCCGCGCCTTTGAATTGTTGGCCAACCTTGCGACCCGGGCCGGAGTCGAGGGCCGGCTGTTCACGATTCACGCCCCGCTCATCGCACTAAGTAAAGCGGAGATCATCCGGCGCGGCGTCTCGTTAGGCGTGAATTATTCGCTCACTCATAGCTGCTACGATCCGGCGCCGAGTGGTTTGGCCTGTGGGATCTGTGATTCCTGCCGGCTGCGCTTGAAAGGTTTTCGCGAAGCCGGGTTTCCTGACCCGATTGCTTACGTCCAATGAACTGGCGCGCCAGGTTGAGCTGGCTGGTGCTGACCCGTGAAGAACAGCGCACGATTGCCTTTGTCGTCCTTGCCCTGGTGCTCGGACTCGCGGTCAAACATTACCGGCACACCCATTCCAAGGAGGCCTTGCCTAACGAGCCGCCGGCATTAGCGGCAGATTTTTCCCCCTCGCCCTCCGTTACCCAGCCTGGTGATGTCCGCTAGAGGAGACTGCTGAAATACTAATCTGTGTCTCTTACTCATGCTCAGGACGACCGTCTCTCGGTTATTGCTTCAGCAGCCCGGGAATTTCCGCGTAACCGACAAAGCGCGGATGTCGCCCGGATGTCTCCGCCTTTTTTGATGGTGTGGTTTTGAAATCGAAGACACTGACCCCAAACTGCCTCTCCCCTTCGTAAGTACGCCCGTCGCTCGATCCGACCATGACCGGTTTGCCGGTCGCTTTCTCTTTCCCGAGAAAAATCATGGTGTGCGTTACGGGTGGGTCGTGCTCAACTTCATACGTTCCAGTCCAGAAGAGCAGGTCGCCAGGCTTGAGTTCATCCAGCTCAAAGGAATCGATGCTCCGACTCAGCACGGCGCGAAAATTTCCCGCTTTCCGGACCCAGGAGTACTGCTCGCTTGAGCTGCGCGGCACATTCGCGATGCCGTTCTCGCGCAGGACGTAATAGATGAAACCCGAGCAATCCATCCCCCCGTTTTCCGGATCGGCTGAGCCATAGGCGTAGTCGAGGTGGCGTTTCGTTAGGGCAAGGGCGTCGCGGAGAAGTTTCTGCACCGGCTCGGGGTTCTGATCGAAATCTTTAATCTCGGCCGGCTCAAGGCTTGCCACCTTCGCCTCGGGAGTGGGCGATGGACTGGGAGAAGGCGTTTCCTCCGGACTAGGACTGGGGCTTTCCGTCGGCGACGCGGAGGGCGAAGGCGTCGGCGTGGGAGAAGCCTTTTTTTTCTTCTTTTTTGGCGAAGGGCTGGGGCTTGGCGTGGGCGTGCTCTTCTTTTTGTGGCGGCGGTGATGCGGGGTGGGCGTCGGGGTGGTGAAGAAATCCCGGATCTTTTCGCCTATCGACTGCTCGGCGGCAGCCGACGATGCAAAAAGGAAAAAAAGCGCGAACGCGAAGCGTCGTCGGAGCCATGCCCTTGCGCCTCTCCGCGAGCATGCCAAAGCGTGCCCCTCCGGTTGCTCTTGGTCGACCCGCACGCGATGCGATCCGTCTCCTATTCCCTCTGCGCCGAGCCGATTTCCTCGAGGATCGCCTTGTTCATCCTGATCCCGTTCTCCAGGTTCTCGAGCGGGAAGTTCTCGTTAGGCGAATGCGCCCGGCAGTCATGGAGGGCGAGACCGAGAAGCAGCGTCTCCACTCCAAGAATATCGCGGAATTGCGAGACGATCGGGATACTCCCGCCCTCGCGAATGAGCGCGACTTCCTTTCCAAACGCCTCTTTCAAAGCTCGCTGCACCGCTTCGCCAAAAGCCGAGTGCGGATCGGTCAGATACCAGGGGCCGCTATGGCCATCGATGATCTCCAGCGTCACGCCGGGCGGCAGATGTTTTTCCAAATGGTTGTGGACGAGCTGGAGAATCTTCTCTCCATCCTGGTTCGGCACGAGGCGAAAAGTCAGTTTCGCCATGGCATGACTCGCGATCACGGTCTTGGTCCCCTGCCCCTGATAACCGCCGCCGATCCCGTTGATCTCGGCCGTGGGCCGGGCCCAAAGTCGCTCCAGCGTGCTGTAACCCTTTTCGCCAAAAAGTTCGGGGGCCTGGGTTTCATCAAGGATCATCTTGTCGGCATCGATCGGCAATTTTCGCCATGCCTCGCGCTCCCAATCTTCCAGTGGTTTGACGTCATTGTAAAAGCCTTGGATCGCAATTTGCCCGTCGTCGTCGTGCAAAGTCGCGAGCAACCGCGCGAGGGCCGTGATCGGGTTCGCGACCGCGCCGCCGAAAACGCCCGAGTGCAAATCCATCTGCGCCGCGGTCACTTTCACTTCGCAGGCCGTCACCCCGCGAAGTCCGTAACTCAAAGTCGGGATGCCGCGTGCCACCATTCCGGTGTCGGAAACAACCACGACATCGCAGCCTAACGACTCGCGATTCTTCTGCAAAAATCCGGGCAAACTCCCGCTGCCGATTTCCTCTTCCCCCTCGACGATGAGATGAAGATTCACCGGCAGCTCCCCCTTTTCCGCGATCGTCTCCTGAATCCCGAGAATGTGCGAAAGGATCTGGCCTTTGTTATCGGTCGAGCCCCGGGCAAAGACATAGTCGTTCTTTAAGACTGGCTCGAACGGGGGCGATTCCCAGAGTTCGAGCGGATCGGGCGGCTGGACATCGTAGTGGCCATAGATCATGACGGTTTTGCGCCCGGGCTGATGCTTGTTTTTCGCCCAGACGACTGGATGTCCAGGCGTGGCCACGAGCTGCGCTTCGAGTCCGATCTTGTTCAACTTCTCGGCCAACCAGTTCGCGCACTCGACCAGTTTGCCCTTGTAAGCGGCGTCCGTCGAAACGCTGGCAAAACGAAGGAAAGTAAAAAATTCGTCGAGGTAAGAATCGCGCATGGCGAAGAGTAGAGCAGCTTCCGGCGAGAACAACCAGCGCGTAACACAGTCCGTCTCGGCTGTGGGGGCCATCGGGCGTCTCACCTGGTGGTCGATGCGCGGGAGATGACTTCCGCCTACGGCGACATGTTCGTTAGGCCCCTCACGGGGCAAGACGCCCGGTGGCCCCCATAGGCAAAGATGCCTGTGCTATGAGCATGCGACGGCCTAACACCGGTTGCACCGGTGCTCCTTTGAATCGGCGCTTGCCGCACACACATGCCTCGCGCAGTCTCCGAGCCATGAGCGCGCCCCGCGGATCGGTCGAGGAAGGTCAGCTTGTCCGCGCCCTCGGCACTCCTGGACTTACCGCGAACATCGTTAACGCTACGGTCGGGGCCGGGATTTTCGCCTGGCCCGCCACGATCGCGGCGCAGCTGGGTGCGGCTTCCTGGCTCGCTTATGTGATTTGCGGGCTGGCGATGTGTTTGTTCGTCACTTCCTTCGCCCTTGCGGGCAGCCGGGTCTCGCTCACCGGGGGGCTCTATGCCTATGTCGAAGTCGCCTTTGGTGAGTATGTCGGATTTCTCGCGGGCGTTCTCTATTTTCTCACCGCTATTCTCGCGATCTCGGGAATTGTCCAGCTCATTGCCACCTCGGTCGCCGATTTTCTTCCGGTCTTTGGCAGTTCGTTAGGCCATGCTCTGGTTATCTTCTGCGTCCTGGCCTCACTCGTCACGATGAACATTCGCGGGGTCGAAGTCGGCGCCCGGGCAGTTGAGACGCTGACTGTGATCAAGCTGGCGCCCCTCCTCGTCTTTGTTATTGCGGGAATGTTTTTCATCCATCCCCAGTCCCTCGCCTGGCCGGGATGGCCAGAGGGCGACACGCTTGGGCGCAGCGTCCTGCAATTACTGTTTGCATTCGTGGGCGTCGAGGTCGCGCTCGTGCCCAGCGGCGAAATAAAGAATCCGGCGCGGACCGTGCCGCGAGCGATCTTCTCCGCTCTCGGCATCACCACGCTGCTCTATATTATGATTCAACTCGTCGGTCTCGGCGTGATGGGCGACCAGTTGGGCAAGTATGGCGAAACCTCGCTCGCCGAAGCCGCCTCCAGATTCCTTGGCCATGCCGGCCGCCTCCTGATGTTGATTGGTTTGGCGGTCTCCGCCTTCGGCTGGGTGGCGAGCGACGTCCTGAGTTCGCCGCGGATCGTGTATGCCTTTGGGCGTGACCGATTCATTCCACGTTTTTTCGGCAGGGTCCATCGGCGTTTTCACACCCCGGATGCGGCGATTGTGACTTACGCCACGCTGGCCTTTGCCCTCTCCTTCTGGTCGACTTTTCAGGAACTGGCAGTGCTCTCGAACACGGCGGTGCTCTTGCTCTACATTCTTTGTTGCCTGGCTGCCCTCGAACTAAGGCGGCGCGATATTCGCGGTGATGGAACTCCGTTCGGTTTTCCGGGTGCCTTCCTGGTCCCAATCTTTGCCATCGGTGTGATCATCTGGATTCTGGCTCATGCCACCTTCAGGGAACTGGGGATAACCTTCATCTGCCTGGTCGTGGCCTCAATTCTGTTCTTGATCCGGCAATTAATCGTAAGAACCGCGGGGTAAAGTTGGGCGCCCCCGCCCCAATATCTTGCGCACGGCCCCTCCGCCCCCCACTAAATAGCGTTTATTTTTGCTTGTCAGAGTGCGGCCCGGGGCGTATGCACCTCCTGGTTTTGCTGCCGCATGCATCTTAAATCGCTCGAGCTTTTCGGCTTCAAGTCGTTTGCCGATAAAACCGTCTTCAATTTCCACGAAGGGGTGACCGCGATCGTCGGGCCGAACGGGTGCGGCAAGTCCAACCTACTCGACGCCGTCCGCTGGGGCCTTGGCGAGCAATCGGCCAAAGCACTTCGCGGCGGCGAAATGGCCGACGTCATTTTTAATGGCACCGACAAACGCAAGCCGGTCGGTTTCGCGGAGGTCTCCCTCACCTTCACCGATTGCTCGGCCGACTTGGGGAGCGAGTGGCACGAGGTGCGGGTGACGCGACGCGTCTATCGCGACGGCATCTCGGAATACCTGCTCAACAAGACTGTCTGCCGGCTCAAGGACATTCAGGCGCTCTTTGCCGGCACCGGCATCGGGCGCACCGCCTATTCAATGATGGAACAGGGCCGGATCGATCTCATCCTCAGTTCGCGTCCGGAAGATCGACGCGCCGTTTTTGAAGAAGCAGCCGGCATTACAAAATACAAGGCGCAAAAGCGCGAGGCGCTGCGCAAACTCGAGGCGACAGAGGCGAACCTGTTGCGGCTGAGCGACATCATCAGGGAAGTAAAACGCCAGATCGGTTCGCTCCAGCGTCAGGCGGGAAAGGCGCGGCGCTATCAGACGCTCCACGCCGATCTTCAGGTCCTCGAGACCCATCATTCTCGCGCGCAGCTCGATTCCTTCGAGGCGGAACTGGAGTTCTCGCGCACCGCCACCGCCAGACTCGATGAAAAACAACGCAGCACTGAAGTCGAGATTGAAGAGCAGGAGAACCGGGTGGCCGCGGGGCGCGCGCAGCTGGACGCGGTCGATGCACGGATCAACGAAAGGCGCGGCGAAGTGCAGCGCCTGCAAAACCAGATCGCATCTCATCGCAATCGGATCGATTTCAACCGCGAACGGGCCGAGGAGTTGGCTGGCCTGATCGAGCGTTACGAAATCGACATCCAAACCGCGGAGACGAAGCGCGCGCAACAGGAAAGTGAGATTCACGACACCGATCTGCTCCTCGACGAGACCGAGCGATTGCTCGCGGCGAAACGGACTGAGCTGGAAGAGTTGAGCGAACGGGCAACCGAGGTGCGTCAGGCCCGCGAGGAACGCGAAGAGGAACTGCAAAACCTCGAGCTGGCAATTTCCAAAGCGGAAAACCGCATTACCGATCTGGAGGCGGATATTGCGGGCATGCGGAACCGGCGTGCTGCGACTGAGGCGCGGATTGCCGAGCTGCAGGCGTCGTTAGGCGAAGCCACCTCCGCGCGCGAGGCCATGGCGGGGCAACTGGCGGCCGCCCGGGACGCGGCCGAGGAAGAACAGACTGCGCTCCAGGATTTGACGGGACAGATTCCGGTAGCGGAAGAAGAATTGCACCGGCAGCAGCAAAAGCTGCGCGAAGCCGAAGCCGCGCTGATCGGAAGCGATCGCGCGCTAGCCGAGAGGCAGTCGCGCCTCGAGATTCTGCAGCAGCTTAACGCCGAGGGCGAAGGTTTGGCCCAGGGTTCGCAGGCCGTGCTGCGCGGCCTGGACGAGCCGGAACGCATTCTCCCCGCAGTTCGAGGTGCGCTCGTCTCGCTCATCGAAGTTGAAGGGGAATTCGTTCCCGCGATCGAGGCGGCGCTTGGGCGCAACCTGAATGCGATCGTATTGCAAGACCGCGCCTTCGCGGTCGAGATCATCACCAAATTGACCGAGCGAAAGCTCGGTCAAACCGCCCTCGTAACACTCGAGGCGAGCGATGGGCCGGAAGTGGCGCACGAGCTTCCCCCCGGCGCGATAGGGTGGGCGAGCGAGAAAGTGGAAGCGCCGTCAGAGATTGTGCCGATCGTCCGGCGATTGTTAGGCGAGGTCGCGCTGGTGAACGATCTCGCCCAGGCGCTGAAGCTCAAAGAAGAATATCCCGATCTGGTCTTCGCTACCAGAAGCGGCGAAGCCGTTTCCGCGCGAGGCGTAATTTACGGCGGAAAAATCAACCAAGAAACCGCCTCGCTCTTTGCCCGCAAAGCGCAGATCGCCGTGCTCGCCGGCGAGCATGAAAAGCTTCTCGCGCAGGAGGCGAGATTGCGGGCGGAGCGCGACGAGGCAGAACGCGACCTGAGAAGGGCGGCCGATCGCCTCGAAGAAATCCGCGAGCAACACCAGCTCGCCCGCGGCTTGCACACCGCGGCGAGTGCGCGCGTCGTCGCTTTCGAGCGAGACTGGCACGAAGCCAGCCGCAAGTTTGAGACGCTCGATTGGGAGCGCGCGACCCTCGAACAACAGCTGGCTGCTGCCGCCGAGCGACTCGCCCACTTGGAAAACGAGGCCGCCGAGCAGCGCGTGTTTCTCGAACAAGCAGAGCCGCGCCTAACGAGCATGCGTGCGGCAGTCGAGACCGAACGCCTGCGCGACGACGAACTGAACGAACAACTCGGCGAATTGCGGCTTGCGGTCGCGACTGAGCGGCAACGGCACGAAGGCCTGCGCAACCAGCGCGCGCCAATGACCGCCCGCCAGGCCGAATTGGCGGAGCTGATCTCGACCCGCCGGGCCGACATCGCCAATTATCAGGCACGCCTCGAACAACAAAAACTGGAGAGCGGCGCGGCCGAGGAAGCGATCGAGGAGAACAAGGCCCAGCTCGCGACCGCCGAAGCAGCGGTCGCGGAGATTGCCAGCACCCGCGCCGCCCGCCTCGCCGAGGTAAACCAATTGGAAGCGGACTTGCGCGTGCGTCGCAAGGAGCTGAGCGATTTGCACGAGAGCCGAGGCAAGGAAGAAGTCCGCCAGACGCAGCTCCAGTTAAAAACCGAGAACTTGCTCGAGCATGTCATGCGCCGTTACCAGGTGGATCTCCGTGAGTTTTCGCCGGATCGTTATGCCTTCACCAAAATCTATCGCGCTCAGGTCAGGCAGCGCCGCCAAACGGAGGCGGAAAATGCAACGGAGGAGTTGGACGAGGAACAGCTCCGGAGCTTGATCGAAGCCATGACCCAGCAGCTCGATGCGATGGGCCCGGTGAACCTCGACGCGGTCCAGGAATACGACGAGCTGGAGGAGCGTTACAAATTCCTCGAAGCGCAAAACGCCGACCTGACCAACTCCCGCCGCGAGCTGCTCGAGGTCATCGCCCGGATCAACCAGACGACGGAAAAACTTTTCGCCGAAACTTTCTCTCAGGTGCGAATCAATTTTCGGGAAATGTTTGCCGAGCTTTTCGGCGGCGGTCGTGCCGATCTCGTTCTGCTGGATGAGAACGACGCCCTCAATTGCGGAATCGATCTCATCGCCAAACCGCCGGGCAAACAACTGCAAAGCGTCTCGCTCCTCTCGGGCGGGGAACGCACCATGACCGCGGTGGCGCTTCTCTTCGCCATCTACATGGTGCGCCCGAGTCCGTTCTGCATTCTCGACGAGATGGACGCGGCGCTAGATGAGACGAACATCAATCGCTTTATCAAGGTGCTGGAGCGGTTCGTTAGTCAGAGCCAGTTCATCATTATCACACACAACAAACGCACCATCGCCAAGGCCGACATCCTTTATGGGGTGACCATGGAGGAACGCGGGATCAGCAAGCTGGTCGGGCTCCGGCTGACGAAACCGCAGAGCGAGGAAGACCGGATGCCGGAGCGTGAAGTCGCGCCGCGCCAGAGTTCGCTAAACCTCGAGGAGCCCGGCGCCGAGAAGGTGGCTCTGACTCGTTAGGGCCGTCTGGGCATGCGGCAGCATGCCCCTCCGGGAGGTGGTGCCTCTCGCCGATCTCCCAAACTTTGGCGCATATGCGTCAAAGTTTCGTCAAGCGATCAGGACCTCGGAACTCACTGCACTAGGCCGGCTGCCCAACAAACCCGACCCTCGCGCGCCCCGAGCGGGCGACGAGTCGAGGCCATCGGCCCGGACGACCGCGCCTAACGAGCTGGTCCGAGCGGAGGGCCGGCGTCGCCCGCGGGCAGGGTGGCCCCTTTCCAATCCATCGCCATTCGAATGCGGGCTCGGCCGCTCGGGTGATCGAAGAAGATGAATTCTTCGACCGGCCCGGGAGCGAGCTTGCGGTATTGACCCAGTTTCAACGCTACTTTGGCAAAGCCGTCGGCTTCTCGCGCGGTGTTGAGTCCGAAGGCGTCCGCCTCACGTTCGGTAACGCGGACGGCAGTATTTGAGATCGGGGTGAGCAAAAAGAAATAAGCGCTGAAGAGAAGAGAAAGCAGTGGAAATCCGGCCGGGTCGGCGATTCCATGCACTCGCCAGCGCGCGCCCCAACGGCGTAGCAGCCGGTCAAAGAGCAGCCGGGAAAAGGCAAAGGCGCCGGCGAGCAAGAGCGTGGAATAAAGGAGGAGCTTGAAAGAATGATCGAGGACGTAGTGGCCCATCTCGTGCGCCATGACTGCGCGAATTTCGGGGAGGGTGCATTCTCGCAGCAGGTTATCGTTCAGCGCGATTCGCGCAGTCCCGAAAAGGCCCGAGACATTGGCGCTGACCCGATTACTCTGGCGTGATTCATCCACTTCGAACACCTGCCGCACTGGAATCTGATTGGCCCGGGCCATGTCGAGGATCGGCTGACTGATAACCGGGTCGGCCACTGGTTTGTAGGTATTGAAGAGCGGCGCGATGAAGACCGGAGCGATTAACATTCCGATGGCAAGAAAGACGCACCCGACCGCCGTCCCCCAGAGCCACCAGCTGCGCGGGGCGCGGCGAAAGACCGCGTAGAGGATCGGGAAGATGATCGCGCTCGCAATCAGCGCAATCGTTAGGCGGATTAGTTGTTCCCGAAACCAGCCGCCGAAATCTTGCCTGGCCAGTCCGTAGGCATGCTCGCGGAAGTAGTTCGCATACACATCCAACGGAAAGGAAAGCAGGGAAACGATCACGACATAGAGGAGCGCGTAGAGGGTGGGTTGAACAAAACCAGATCGAGCCCCGCGCCCGGCGAAATCGCGCAGCCGCGCGGAGAGACCGCTTCCGAGCAAAAAGAGGCAGATCGCGGCGGAAAGCAGGAAATTCCAAAGAATCAACCAGTAACCGCCTTCAAAGTATGCGTCGGAACGGGCGCGCTTCTCCGCCGGCACGGTTTCCAGCCACGACTGGGTCGCGGCCGCCGGGTCGAGGTTCCTCCCGAATGCGGCAGTCGTCAGCGGAGCTGCCTTCGCGCTCAGCGGCCCGGCGAAAAGTTGGAAAAAAATAATCAGGCAGAGCGACACTTTCATCACGCGAAGTGGATTGAATCGCGCGGCGGCAAAGATGAAAGCTTGTTTTTTCGTGGGCTCGACTTGGCGTGTGAGCGATCTATCTTGAGAGGATGACCCGGAGAAGGAAAATCTTGCCCGTTTTGGTTGCAAGCCTTGCGCTTCTCCCTCTCGACCTGCGCTCGCAAGAGGTGCCCCCGCCTAACGCCGCCTACGGGACCTATCCGCATAACTACCAGGAGATTATTAGCGCCTGGCTGAACGAGGCGCTGGTCGATCCCAAGAGCGTGGTCATCCAGTGGAAAGGCGAACCGCGCCCGGGCGAACTCAAGATTCAAGGCCAGATGATCTCCGGATTCCTGGTCGATTTCACGGTCAACGCGCGCAACATCTTTGGCGCCTACACCGGGGCGCAAAAGCATACCGCGCTGATTCGCGACGGAAAAGTGGTTACCGCCACCGGGTTTGTCGCTCGTTAGGCTGGCCTAACGATATCGGCGCGGGCGGAACGATCCGGAGGAGCAACGGCGCGCTTCGCATGGAACGGGGGCGGAGAAAAAAGCTCTGCGCTTCAGTCGAGGAAGGGGGCAGACCGGTTGCGCTCGAGTAAATCGTGACGCTGGCCGCAGCCGAGCCAAGCGCGCCCCGAACCTCGAGTCGCTCGAGGCGCGGATCCTCCACTTCGTTCCCCTCCCCGACAATCCTGATCCCGGAAAGATTTGAACCGCTCGCCGGGACGTCCGCCAGAACGAGTTCACTCCCGGCCGGTTCCAGGATGATACGAAATCGCGGCGGATCGGTGCTGAAGCGGCCGGAAAGCAGAAGGTCGCGCCCGTTAATTTCAGCATGCACCGGGGCAAGAAGAGCGAGGTTGTCATGGCAGCGCAGCTCGACCGAGACTTTGTCCCAGTCCGGCCAGGGAGCGGGCGGGCGAAAATGACCGTCGAGCAATTGTAATTCTCCAGTGGCTTTGGGCGCACCTAACGAATGGGAAAATTCCACCGCGCCGCTGACCAGGCCGCGCCCTGCCCAGGGGCGGAGCTCGTCGGGCAAATCCTCGAGGAACAACGCCGGGCAATTGAAAGTGAAGGAAAATGGCGCGGCGGAATCGAGCACCCTGCCGGAAGTGAGGCGTTCTTTCTCCAGGCGCAGGGGCAACGACAGCTCCAGCGTTACCGGCGCGGAGTGGCCGAAGTTCGCCGTCGCTTCGATCGTAGCCTGGCCGGCGGCGTAGCGGGCGGCAAAATCGCCGGAGTCTCCGGCCGAACCGCTCCCGAAATTTTCCAGCCGCCCGTTCGCCATGACTTGAAGTTCGCCTAACGAACCAAACGCCGCCAGCCGGCCGCCGAGCAGACCAGCGAGAGCAACTTTTTCGCCCAGGGCTTCGCCCAGTTTGCCGAGATCGAGATGATCGATCACGAGATCGACATCGAACTTCTGCCGCTCATCCAGAGCCTGGCTCAGGCGGCTCCGCGATCGCCACCGATTGGCGCTGATGGGAAGAAAGATCTTGCCGGTAACCCGAGGCGCACCGTCGAGCGAAAGCTGAAGTGATTGCAGCTCAACGAAGTTGCCCCCGAGCATGAGAAAACCGCCCAGCCACACCCGATCGTTCCCGAGCTGAAAGGTGCGAAAGAAAACATCCTGCGGGGAATAACTGCCTTCGAGAGTGAGATCGAGCGGCAGCCGCAACGGCGCGACCGGCAATTGCAAAGCATGGGCGTAGAGTTGCATCGTCCCCGAGCTGGCCGCGAGGGTCCCGTCGCCGCGCCAGTCGAAGGTAGCGCCCCCGCCGATTTTGGATTCCTGCCATTCCATCGGAAGGAACGCGCTGTAAGCGCCGAGATCGTTGATCGCGCCGGTCAGGCGCCCGAAAAAGCGATGGGGCGCATGGAGATCGATCTCGCCTTCGCCGCGGAGGAAATCCTGGTCATGACGGGCCTCGAGTTTCTCGAGGCCGACCTCGGTGCCGCGCAGCCGGAGGGAAGCGCCTAACGAATCAAGGGTCACTCCCCGGAAACTTACCGCTTTGCCTGTGAGTGAAAGCTCACCGCGCGCTTCGGTGGAGAGCGCGTCGATTTTGCCTTCCGCGATCAGGGCCCCGGCAAAGTCTCCGGTGGTCGCACCAAAAAGCGTGGCAAGGCTGTTGAGATCGGGGATGGTCGCGCTCAACTCTCCGCGAAATGGCAGAGTCATCCAACTGCCGCCTTTTTTTGGCCAGAGCAACTCGCCGTGGGCCGTCAGCTGGTTCTCTCGCTGGCGCACGTAGAACTGATCGACCTCCACCCGCCGATCGTAGGAGGTGGCACCGAGCATGACATTGTCGGCCCGCCGGGCGCGCCAGGCGAAATCGGTCAGCTCCATCCAGATTGAAGCGGTGGCATCGAGAAATTGGCCAGGGTTGCCGCGAAAAGTAAACTTGGCTGCGCGCAGCCGCCCCGCGATCGGCTCGATCAATCCTAAGGCGCGCGCGAGCTGGGCGAGCGAAATATTTGAGGCCGATCCGGCGAGATCGACGGCAAACTTCGCTCCGGCTTTTCCCTGGAGACTGGCGCGGAGGGCGCCGCCGTAAGCATCGAGCTGAAGGTCGAGCCCGACTCGTTTCTTTGCCAGGTGAGAAAGATCAATCGTCAGCGTCTGGAGGTCGAGCCCGCGAACGAGCGGAATGCCTGCGATCGTTAGGCGCCTGCTTTCCCAGGCCGTTGCGCCGCTTAGATCGCGAAAGGTCTGACGCAAGATCGGCGAACGAATCGTGACCTGGCGGGCGAAAAATTTCCCCGATTCGATCGCGCTCGCGCCAAGGGTCATCTCTCGCAAACCGAGCGCGAGATCGGCTGCGCCCAGGTCGAGATCAGCCTGCTCGATGCGGAGGTTGTCCGGCACGAGGCGAGAAAAAAGGCGCCAATCGAATTTTTTTGTCGCGCCGCCTCGACGCGCCGCAAAGTGAACTTTTCCGCGCAGCCGGCCGATTTTGAGCGAACGGAGGAAAGCGCCGGGACGGGAAAAAATCTGCGCACGAAAATTCAACTCGGCCACGATCGCTTCGGCCTGAAGCGAGACCTGGCGGGCGGCGCCGGGAGGCGAGGAAAGGCTCATCTGGTCGATCATGACCGGTTCGAGGAAGGGGGCTTCGATCCGACCGATCTCGATCCGCAGCCCCTGGTCGTGGGCGGCGCGATTCAGCCAAAAGCGAAGAGCGGCCGGGAGGAGGATGGGCGCGAGAAGCGCATCGAGCGCTCCCAGAAGGAGAACGCCGAGCAGGATAAGGATTAGACGTTTCCGGAACGACATCAGCCTGCGGTTGCCTCGCCTAACGACCAAGCCTAGCCGGACGGCGAGGGCGCCGGAAAGATGGCACGAACCGGCTGTTCCGGGTGAAATTTTTCTCGCAGCTGTTGCACGAAGGTCGCTTCCGCTTCTGGTGCCAGGCCGCGCGATTTCTCGCGCGCCAGTCGAGGAAGCTGGGCCAGCTCATTCTCGATATCGACCGGCGAGATCCGGTTCCAAAAACCGTTCTCGAAGGCCAGGACCTCGACCTGTTGCTGCTCGACCGAAAGAATCTCGGCGTAGGGGAGATGGACCACGATTTCGTCGGGCCGGATGTCCACCGAGAATCGTTTGTGCAGGTCGAAGCCGGCTTTGACGAGGAAAGTGCCGTGAAGCTTGATCCGCTTGCTGCTTCCCGCCCAGGTGTGGGTCATTTCATGCTCGACTTCGACCCGGCGGGCGAGGACCGACCACTCCGCCACCGGGCTGGTTTGCTCAAAATAGACCCGGTTGTTAATCGTAACCCGGGGCTGGAGCTGTGTTAGCCTAACGAATACATCGCGCGCCTCGCGCCCGATCTTTTCCAGCTGGCGCCCGCTTTGTTTCATTGTCCGGCCGGGCCAGGTTTCGAGCCGGTAAAAAAGAAACGCCCCCAGAAGCGCGAGGATCAGAACAGTCAGGGTGAGAGCGAGCGGCCAGCCCAGCCGCCGCGAGCGCATCTCCGTCTCGCGGCCTTGCGCTTCCAACTTCATTAGCCCAAAAAATTACCGCCCCCCACACCCGAAAGGCATGAAGGGCGGCTGTTCCCCCCAGAACAATCTTTCAAAACCAAGGGGCCGAATACCCGGCCTAACCGGCCCGCGCAAGAAAATTTTGCGCTGTCACGAAAAAATAATTTTAGGCGAAGCCAGGCCGGTTGACGAAACCCGTCGCGTCCCGATGCTCCGGGTTCCGATCACTCCACACTTGTGAGCCTTCGCGATCTGCAATTGCGCCATTTTCGCTGCTTCGACTCCTTCGGCGTCCAGTTCGGTCCCGGGTTCAACTTTATTGTCGGCCTGAATGGCCGCGGAAAAACCTCGCTGCTCGAGGCGGCCTGCGTGCTTCTGCGATTGCAATCGCAACGATCCCCCAGCCTCGCCCCGGCGCTGCGGATCGGATGCCGCTCGTTCGTTCTTTCCGGACACGCGGCGGGGCATCGGCTCCAATTCTATTACAGCTCGCTCCGGCGCAAGGTCGCTTTCGATGGGGTCGAACCGCGCGACCAGGCTGAGTATCTCGGTCTCACGCGGGTCGTTTCTTTCGCCAACCACGATCTCGATCTGGTGCGCGGTCCGGCCGAGGTGCGGCGGCGGTTTTTGGATTTTGTCGGCGCGCAGATCGACGGTCGTTACCGCCCGACTCTCCGCGCCTACGAACGCGCGCTGCGATCGCGCAACGCGCTGCTCAAATCGAGCCATCCGCGGCCGCGGGAACTTGCCGCCTATAGCGAACCGCTGGTTCGCTCGGGAATTCTCCTCCGGGCCATGCGGTGGGAGATTGTCAGGCAGTTGGCCCCCGTGGCCGCGCAAAGCCAGGTCAAAATCAGCAGCGAAAGCGAGGTGCTCCGGCTCGAATACGCTCCCGGGAGCGAGGAAGATTTCGCCGCTCAACTCGCGCGCACCCGGGCGGAAGAGGAGCGTCTTCGCCTCACCGTCGTTGGTCCGCATCGGGATGATCTTCGCCTTTTCGTAGATGGACGGCCGGCCGCGCACTTCGCGAGCGAAGGCCAGCAGCGCACCACGGTCCTCGCCCTCAAGCTCGCTCAGGCGCGGATTTTCGCCGAGCGCAACGAAGCGGCACCGCTCCTTTTGCTCGACGACATTTTCGGCGAACTCGACCCCGCCCGGCGCCACGCCCTCCTGGCACATTTGCCTAACGACTCGCAGAAATTAGTCACCGCCACCTCGCTCGACTGGCACGAGGGAATCCCGGACGGACCGATTCTCCGGTTGTAGCCATTTGTTCTGCCCGGCTCGCCTCGGCCGGCTACAACGCCCCCCGCCAGTCTCAACGCGGCGGGCGACAACGCCCTGCCACAACCTTGGCGACAACGCGCAAACTTGCAGAGCCGGGCAGCGGGTCGTCTATTTTCCCATGCGTCGCTCCTCGAGCCAGCCGCAAAATTTCACAGGCCAGCTTCTCGTCGCCCATCCCAGCATGCTCGATCCAAATTTTCGCCGAAGCGTGCTGCTCATTTCCTCCCATGACGAAACCGATGGCGCGATCGGGCTGATCCTCAATCGCCCTCTCGACAAGCGCGTTTCCGAGCTGGTCACCGACCCGACCTCGGAAGCGCTCGCGGAGGTTCCGGTGTTCCTCGGTGGCCCGGTCGGGACCAACCAACTGATTTTTGCGACTCTGGATTGGGATCGAGAGAGTGGCTTGAGTCTGAACGCGCACGTCAACCTCGACCAGGTGGACCAGCTCGCGGAAGAGGATCGAAGCGCGCTTCGCGCCTTTGTTGGTTATGCCGGCTGGACGGCCGGGCAGCTGGAAGATGAGTTGCGCCAGAACGCGTGGGTCGTGCAAAAACCGGACCGCACCGCGCTCACCCCGGAACGATTGCCCAGGCTTTGGTTCGAAATCATGCGCAGTCTCGGGCCTTGGTTCAAGCTGCTCTCGGCCGCGCCGGATGATCCTTCTTTGAACTAGCTTCGCCCGCCGGAAAATGCGAAGCAGTGTGCAGACCTATGATCATCGGCGTTCCGAAAGAGATTAAACCACAGGAAAATCGCGTGAGCCTGGTTCCCTCCGCCGCTCAGCAGCTCACGAAACGAGGCCACCTTGTCCTCGTCCAAACCAATGCCGGTGTCGGCTCCGGTTATCCCGATTCGGATTATATCGCCGCGGGCGCGAAGCTGATGGAGAAGGCGGCCGACGTTTTTCGCCAAGCGGAACTGATCGTGAAGGTGAAGGAACCGCTTCCCGCGGAATATGAGCTTCTGCGGAAGGGACAAATCCTCTTCACTTATCTGCACCTGGCCGCGAGCAAGTCGCTTACCGAAGCAGTGATGAAATCTGGGGTCACCGGGGTGGCCTACGAAACCATCCAGGTGGGTAACCGCCTGCCTTTGCTCGAGCCGATGAGCGAGATCGCCGGCCGCATGTCGACCGTGATGGGCGCCTATTTTCTGGGCAAACATAATGGCGGTAGCGGCGTCCTGCTCGGCGGGGTGCCGGGTGTTTTTCCCGGGCGCGTCGTCGTCATCGGTGGCGGGACGGCCGGGGTCAACGCTGCCCGGATGGCGACGGGACTCTGCGCCGAGGTTACGATTCTGGAGGTCGACCTCGAGCGAATGCGTTTCCTCGATCTCACCATGCCGGGCGCGCGCATGCTCTTTTCCAGCGAAGCCAACCTCGAGGAAATGATGCCGACCACCGACCTGCTGATCGGCGCGGTGCTGGTCCCTGGAGCGAAAGCGCCCAAGCTGGTCACACGCGAAATGTTGTCCCGGATGCGGCCCGGCAGTGTTCTGGTCGATATTGCGATCGATCAGGGCGGCTGCGCCGAAACCTCGCGCCCAACGACCCATCTCGACCCGACCTATGTCGAGGAAGGAGTCATTCATTATTGCGTCGCCAACATGCCCGCGGCCTATGCCCGCACTGCGACGCAGGCCCTAACGAATATCACTTATCGTTACGTTCAACTCCTGGCCGATTCTGGATTAAAAGAAGCGTGTGAGCGGCAACCGGCTCTCATCGGCGGGATCAATACCATGAATGGCCGGCTCACTCATCGTGCCGTAGCCGAAGCCCATGGGATGGAATTCGAGCCACCCTTCCATCCCCTCGGCGCGAACGAATTTCCTTCCTAGGAGACGGTTGTAAGGGCCAGCCGCGCAAAAAAATAATTCGCGCAGAGCCGAAAAGTTCGCTTGCCCCGATTCAATTGTTAACCCAACATGGGCCTTCATCCAAACCTATGAAGAAATACATCTGCATCCTGGCTGGCGCTGCGCTCCTCGTGGCGTGCGAACAAAAAACCGAAACCGTGGTTCCGGCTACCTCACCGGCTGAGACGACCGAGAATAATACCACGGTGGTGAATCCCTCCCCGGCGGAGAACAACACCACGGTCGTCAACCCGCCTTCCACCACGGAGAACAATACCACCGTTGTGACGACACCGGCGGAATCAACTCCGATGGCGACTATGACTCCGGCGGGTGGCGAAGGGACCACGATGGAAAGCACCACGACGACGACCGAAGCGTCGCCGACTCCGTAGTTCGATTCTAATTGCAGGCGCAAGATCTTCCCCCGACCATTCGGGGCCGGGGGAAGATTTTTGCTTTTGCTCTACCATTGTCGCCCTGCGCCGAGCGCTGCGGGCGGCGCGCGCTGCGCCTAACGGGCATGAGTCGGCCGGCGAGCGGAGCCGAGTTAGAGGAGTTGGCCTCGGGTCCAACGCCCGTTTTCCCTAACGAAACCTTCTTTCGACCTCTCCTGAAAGTCGCTTGTCCCGATATTCCAGAGATAATGCTCGATCGTGATCTTCGAGCTGCTAAGGCGAACAAAGTTAAAGGAATTCGCTTCGCCCCGCCCGCGAGTCGAGATCGTTGTCCCCGCCTGGACCAGCAGGGCGCAATGACCCTCGATCGGATAACGTTGGGCTGTGAAACCGGTATGCAGGAGATGGAGGTGACCGGAAAGAATCAGGTCCACCCCCGCCGCCGCCAGACCTTCCATCGCCATCCGTGACCGCCCGACAATCGCATGGCTTCGCGACCCCGGAGGCAGATCGAATGGGTGATGAGTCACCACCACCTTCACGGTCCCCGGGTTCGCCCGGGAAAATACCGCCCGCGCCGCCGCGATTTGGGACGCATTGATCCGGCCGTATTTTCTCGTTAGGGAACGGGCCGTGTTGACTCCAAGGACCGCGATTTCGTCATTTTCATAGAAAGGCGCAAGATCCGGGGTTATGTAGCGGCGATAACGGCCCAGCGGACTAACGAAGCGTCGGACGACGTCCCACAGCGGGATGTCGTGATTCCCAGGCACGACCAGACGGGGGTAAGGCAGGCGGTCGAGAAAATCCCGCGCGGCTCGAAACTCGGCTCGGCGGGCCCGCTGGGTCAGGTCTCCCGAGATCACGACCAAGTCCGGCCCAAGATGCTTCGCGGTCGCTACCAACGGCTCGACGAGCGCCAGATCGACCCGGCCAAAATGAAGGTCCGAAAGATGGAGCAGCTTGCTCAAGATCCATCGGTCGCCGGCGCAAGCACTCGGAGTTCCTTCGGGGCGACCCGAATCCGTATCGGGCTTTGCACGCGCTCCAGCTCTCCATCGATCGCAGCGCGCAGCCGACGTTGGCGCAGGCTCTCAATCGTCACGTCGGACGCGCAGATCACTTCATAATCAATCCCGGGCCGCAGTTTCCTAACGACGACTCGCAGCCCAAGCCGAAACATCTTCGCCCGATGGGCCTTTGGCGCGACATAAAGGGCGAATTGGCCCGCCTCCAGACATTCCTTTCCCGCGAGGCCAAATCCTTCCATCTCAAAAGCGTTCGAGCAGATCATGACCAATGCGGTTTCATAGGTCACCCCGCCCGCGTCCCCGGCCAGCCGCACCCGCAGCCGGGGTGGCGGCCGGAAAACGGTCAGTAATACCGAGAGATAAGTATTGAGCCTGCTGCGTCCCCAGCGGCGATACAGCTTCCGGCGCCGCAAGAGAGCCGCGGGGTGTATGCCAATGCTCGCGGTATTTAAAACAAGTCGACCATCGAGCTCGAGCACGGAAGCGCGGACCGCCTGGCCGTTCAGCAGAACCCCCACGGCTTTCTCCAAGTCCAGCGGAATGGCCAGATTCCTGGCGAAATAGTTGAAAGTGCCTAACGGCAGAACCCCGAGTGTCTTCCCGCTTTTCAGCGCCGCTTCCGCTACCGCGCAGATAGTTCCATCCCCTCCTCCGGCAACCAATAAACTGCAGTCGGTGGCCGCTTTCTCCTCGGCCAGTGCCGAGATCGACTCTCCCTGCGCGATCGAGAGGCCGAACGATCGGCCGCTTTCCCGCAGGACGCGTTCGATCGTTTCCTGCATCTCGTGCGCGCGTTGCGAGCCGCTCCGGGCGTTGAGAATCACTTCGATTTCGTTAGTCACGGGGAAAAATCTGTTGTTGCTGGTCGCAATCAAACGTTGCCGACATGAAGGTCCTGATCCTCCGCCGCATCGTACTGATAGGGCGGCGTCGTTACCCGCGGTACCTGCCGGAAATTATGTTCCGGCGGCGGTGACGCGGTTTCCCATTCCAAACCTGTCGCCCGCCATGGATTCGGCCCGGCGATCCGCCCGTATTTCATTGCCCAAAGGAAATAAAGCAGCGGCAGGAGATAACCCACCCCCAGAATGGAAGCCCCGGCCGTCGAGAGAACATGAAAGACCTGAAACTCGGGCGGGTAGGCGTGGTAACGCCGGGGCATTCCAAGGTACCCGAGCAGAAACTGGGGAAAAAACGTGAGGTTGAACCCGATGAAGGTAACAATTGCCGCCATCTTGCCGATAAACTCCGGATAAAGACGGCCGGTAATCTTGGGAAACCAGTAATGCAACCCACCCATAAAGGCCATCACCATGCCGCCGACCATGATATAATGAAAGTGCGCAACGACAAAGTAAGTATCCGTCACATGGACATCCACTGCCAGGGAAGCGAGAAACAGACCGGTCAACCCGCCAATCGTAAATAGCCCGATAAACCCGAGCGCATAGAGCATCGGGGTTTGAAAGGTAATCGAACCTTTGTGCATCGTCGCAGTCCAGTTGAAAACCTTTATCGCCGACGGGATCGCGACCAAAAAACTGAGGATGGAAAACACCATCCCGGCGTAGATCGATTGTGAGCTGACAAACATATGGTGTCCCCAGACGATGAAACCAAGGATCGCGATCGCCATACTGGAGCAGGCAATCCAGGCATAACCAAAGATTGGCCTCCGTGAGAAACAAGTGATCAACTCACTCACTACGCCCATCCCGGGCAGAATCATGATATATACCGCCGGATGCGAATAGAACCAAAAAAGATGTTGAAAGAGAATCGGATCCCCTCCCAGTTTCGGATCAAAAATTCCCACCCCAAAAAAGCGCTCGACCGACATTAAGGCCAGCGTGATAGCCAGCACCGGCGTCGCCAACACCATGATCAGGCTGGTCGCATAAAGAGACCAGGCAAACAACGGCAGCCGGAACCAGGTCAGCCCCGGGGCACGCATCTTGTGTGTTGTCACGATGAAGTTCAATCCAGTCATGATCGAGGAAAATCCGGCGACGAAAATCCCCGCCGCCATCGAGATCACATGGGAGTTAGCGTAGGTCGTGCTGTAAGGCGTGTAGAAGGTCCACCCGGTGTCCACTCCGCCGTGAATCAGGGACCAGAGCGCGAGCACACCGCCGCAGAGAAAAACATACCAGCTCATCAGGTTGAGCCGGGGAAAGGCAACATCCCTCGCGCCCAACATCATCGGAAGAACAAAGTTACCCAGCACCGTGGGGATCGACGGGATGAGAAAGAACCAGACCATCAAAACGCCGTGAATGGTGAAGAGCTTGTTGTAAGTCTCCGAAGTGACGAGATCGCCTTGCGGGGTGAATAGTTCGATCCGCATCAGGGCCGCCGCGAGGCTGGCGATGGTAAAGAAGATGATAATCGCCCAGAGATAGAGCAGACCGATTCGTTTGTGATCAGTCGTGAGCAGCCAGGAGCGAACCCGGTGCTCACAGCTCAGAAAATCCTCCACCGGCATGACGCCTTCCGACTCGATCACCATCGCCCTGGCGCTTTTCTCTTTCTTCGCCGATGGGGTAACGATATTCATAACTCTGACGGCGACTCCTCCCCGATTGATTTCAAGTAGGCGATGATTTTCATGATCTCCGACTCACTAATGTGTCCGGTGAAACTCGGCATCAGGTTGTCGTAACCCGCAGAAATCTGTTTCCCCGGAAGCAAAATCGAATCCCGAATGTATTGATCGTCCGCCACTGCGATCTCTCCCGAGTTGAGAGGAACCTGTTTGCCGTAGACCCCGGCCAGGGGCGGCGCGTGCACGACAGACTTTCCTTCGTGACATCCGCTGCATCCCTTTTCACGGAAAAGACGTCGCCCTTCCTGCACGATCGAGGGCCCGACCTCGCCGGTCGTGAGCCAGTGCTGGTAGTCAGCCGGCCGCATGACTATGACTCGGCCCACCATGTGCGAATGATTTGTGCCGCAATACTCCGCACAGAAAAGGTGGAACTCGCCCAGTTGCGTGGCTCGAAACCACTCCGTGGTATATTTTCCCGGCACCACGTCCTGTTTTACCCGGAAAGCCGGGACGAAAAAACTATGAATCACATCCTGCGAGGTCATTGTCAGGGTGACGTTTTGCCCGAGCGGGACATGTAACTCGTTGATTTCCTTCTTACCCACCGCATGCTCCAGCTTCCACATCCATTGCCTGGCCACTACTTGCACCTGGACGGAGTCGCGCGGTGGCCGCTCCAGATGATAATAGACCACCGCGCCCCAGCTGAAAAAACCGAGCGAAACAAACAGCGGAAACAATGTCCACCCGCTTTCAAGCAGGTTGTTTCCTGATGATGGGTTGGAACGATCGGCGGACGAGCCACGACGATAGCGAATGCAAAAGTAGATGATCGGTAAGAAAACTATAAGAGAGAAGAAAATCATCATCGCGCTCAACCCGAAATAGAGCCAGTCAACCTGCGCCGCACCGCTCGAGGCTTCGGGCGGAAAGATATGGAAACGATCCATTCCTAACTCACCTCCGGCGAAGATTCTGATTCCGGGTTTCGTCGGCCCAAACGAGCAATCCACCACGACAACAGGAGGACGGTGGCAAGACCGGCGATTCGCAGAACCGTCAAAACCAGCGTTCCATATTTTCCCGTAATCGGATTGTAACGGCAGCAAAGGAGAATCAGCTCCTTGATCACTGAACCATTCTCCCGCTTGGAGGCAGCAATGATCGCGCTTTGCACCTCATGCGGCTCAAAGTTTACGCCAAAGAAATACCGGGAAATCCTTCCTTCCGGCGTGAGGACGGCAAATCCGCTCGGATGCGCGTACTCATGAGTGCCTGAATCGTACCTAAAGCGAAATCCTGTTTCGTTTGCGAGTTGCGCAATCGATTGTTTGCTCCCGGTGAGGAAGTGCCACCCAGCTTGGGCGCCGGGCCGGCCATAGCGTTTCAAATACTCCCGCTTTTTCACCGCGGCGATCTCCGGTGTCTCGTTCGGGTCGATACTAACGTTGATCACGTTAAAATCGCGCCCGACAGTAAATCGCAACTCCTCCATCGATTCGATCATGCCCTCATTGATCAGGGTGCAGAGCATCGGACAATGGTAATAGCCGAGCAGGAGAAGCGTCGGCTTTGAGTTGAAAAGATCCCCCAGCGCGACCATACCCTTGTCCGAATCTGCAAAAATAAGGCCGCGCGAAATCGGGTGACCGATGTGCTGGTCATAAGCAACCCTCTCCAGTTCCGCCGTGGAAAATTCGGCCCATCCGAAGTGAAGCCAGGGCAACAGGATTATTCCTATAGCTGCAATGAGTTTCTTCAGATATCTCATGGCGTGCCCTCCGGTGCCGGGGAAGCAATTGGATTGGCTGGTTGAATCTGGGTGAGGGGTCGCGACCGGAGGAATTGCAACCGAGTCTGCCCTTCCCCGACCTCCGGTAATCCTCGTTCGACCACTAATTCCATCGCACGCACGATTGGGATATGTGCGATCCCGGCTGGCCGATCAACCCATCCATAGGTGTTGAGTTTGGTTTCGGCCGCCAATTGAGTTGGCCGCAGCTCTTCGCCTGACTGTGTGATTAACTGCGGTTGCGGAAACCGCGACTGCTGCTCCAGGATGTGCAAAGGCGGCCGCTCTGCCGCTTCGCGCCTTTGATTCAACGCGCGGAGCACAGCCCAACAAATGAGCAGGCACAATCCGATAAGGACGGCCAGCAGGAGTGCGATCATCAGCAGATTGATCACGTCGGCGTCTTTCCCCTCGTGCGCTCTCTCCCTGGTCTGTCGCCCCTGTGGCTTCATATCCTGGCCGCCACCGCAAACCGCGGATCATTGATCGGCAGCAGCGGTTTGCTTTCCAAGTTGCGCGAAAAAAGAAAAAGCCAAACTCCGCCAATTCCTAATAAGGCTGTGAAGTCTTGCCAACTGACATGCATGCCATTTGGGTAAAAGCTGGGTGCGACCATCCACCAGACATCGACGATGTGGGCAACAAACATCGCGCCCGCGACCGTCGCGAGCGCCTTCCGGGTTTGCTTCACTTGTCGGGAAAGAAGAAGAAAAAACGGACCGAAAAAGTGAAATAGCAGGAGAAAGGCTACAACCCACCGCCAACCACCGGAGACCCGGTGCAGATACCATGATATCTCATGAGGCAGATCGCCCGACCAAATGATGAGTAACTGCGAAAATGCCATATAGGCCCAAAGCATGACGAAAGCGAAAAGAAGCGTTCCGAGGTGGTCAAAGGTCTGTTTG